>Ga0209589_1000037_pt1 | contig 131208 bp, 67 predicted proteins | sample CowpeawhiteBW_FD_187525 | JGI IMG/M metagenome (GOLD analysis project Ga0209589, IMG submission 187525) | Root nodule microbial communities of legume samples collected from California USA - Cow pea white BW (SPAdes) (version 2) | ecosystem: Host-associated > Plants > Roots > Nodule | place...
GAACTTCTTATGTTTTCAGGCTCTTCTAGATTAAAATTGGACAACATGAAACTTTATAAAATGTTGCAAGAGGTGTACATTGATGAAGTTAGTAATTTCTTTAATATTTTATTCAAAAATAAACTATAATATAAATTGGTCGTGATTTTTTATTTGTTTATTTTTCAAGAATCAATCGGAGAAAAGAGACTTCTTAATCCAAGCACTAATTATGGTTAAATATTTATTTTTTTAAATATTTTTGTAAATACCCGCGGGTACCCGTGGATACTCGCGGATATGAAAAAAATAGACGGGTACCCGCCTAACGGATACCCGACGGATATGAGTACGAGTACGGGGCGAATATTTATTCAGCGGGTAGGGTACGGGGGAGCTACTACCCGTACCCTACCCGTCTCGTTGACATCCCTAAGTGTGTGAAATTTTTTTGTAAATTATTCACTTTATGAAATAATTTTCAAAGAATAAACCATTAAAACTCCATATCCCAAATTAATCATCACGATTACTAAAACCATAAATAATATCAATGTTTAATCTTCACAATTTATAAAACACAAGCGGCCAATTATTAAACATAGCCAACATTATAAACCTAAAGTATTTTAATAAATACCAAAACTATAAATAAGTTAAAAAAAATACGCAACCCGTAAATTTCCAAAATATTTTAGAAAATATATATATTATAAATCAAAACCATACTTGCCAAAATTGTTTCAGCTTTATCCAATCCACGTTGCAAAAACCATTTTATCTTCATCCCATTTAAAACACCAATGACCAATAATCAAAAATCAAATCCGCAATTATTAAGAAAGCCACACAATTGCCAAACTACTGAACCCAAAACTTTAAAACTATTTTTACAATATTATATTATAATATTACAGAAAAATGCAAAAAAAGCCTTATAATATATGGCTGTTTTATACTATACATTACTATATATAATATACCTTATTATATATGATTTTTATGTAAAAAGTAACAATAATAATAACAATACCAAGCCACCGTGTTAAAACCATTTTAACTTTATCCAACGAAAACACAAATACATGATTTAATCTTAATAAATATTGCTACAAAAATATCATACGAAAAATTTAGTTAGTTTTTCTTATTTATTAGGGTGTGTTCACTTGAGAGAGGATTTGAAAGAGAGAGAGTGAATGAGTTTGAGTGGATTTGAAAGTATATTATGTGTTATTTTTTTAAGGGATTTAGAGGTGATTGTGAGTAGGTTTGGAAGTAAATTTTGTGAAAGATTTTTAAACCATTTTAATCCGAAGAAAACACAAATACATGATTTAATCCTAATAAAAATTGCTACATAAAATATCATGCGAAAAAATTAGTTAGCTCTTCTTAACTCTTAGGGTGTGTTCACTTGAGAGAAAGGATTTGAGAGAGAAGGAGTGGATGGGTTTGAGTGGATTTGAAAGTGAATTATGTGTTTTTAAGGGATTTAGAAGTGATTGCGAATAGATTTTTGTGAAGTAAATTTTCCTTTAAAATTAACGATATTATGGAAGATTATTGTAGAATCCATGTCATTTGAGGAGCAATAATACTATAAGTGACAATAAAATAGTTTTAAAAAGTTTGATGTAATGAAATTTAATTAAAGTTGTTGAAATTTAAACAACGAAAGAGTGTTACCATACAATTATGAAAGTAGAATGTTCTTAATCCTCTAATTTGTGAAGAATTAAGTTGACATTGAAATTCACTTTTTGCATCTGTCGGTTGATATCAAGAGTCAAATTCGATAAATTTTCTTCTATTCCTTGAACACATCCTAGCATATCTTCCATTCCTTGCATTCTATTTTTCAAGTCTTGCACCTCATTGCACACTTGACTTAGCATATGAGAATTTGAGTTGAAGGGAGGTTCTTCAAAATTACGAGTAGAGTGGTCAACTCCTAGAACATGGTCGTCATGCAAAGGATTTTGTGCCTGTGCTTGCCCTTCATCATCATTATACCACTGTATTGCATAATTTGGGTGATCAATATACCATACGGGAGAGGAGTTTCACTAGCCTTGCACTTAAGCATGTGTTGCATTATATGATGTGGCTAATTAATTGATATGTTATTTTTGAGCAACCATATCATAAAAATGTCTTCCTGCAACAACTTTACAAAATTAGTCAAATGTGGTGTCAAAATATGCACTATCACATAATGTAGTAGTTTGTCATTTACGTTAATAAAATCGACAGTTCTAACACGTTGACCTTGCATCTTCGATCTTGGCATAGAAGCCAATGCCATGTCATGAGCGAAAGGGAGGTCTTCTAGTATATTCGTAAATCTCAATTTTCGACCTTCATACTGAAGATGGGAAATGTTATACCAATCATCAGGTTTAAGTTTATTTTTTTTTTTGGATAATCACACTTAGTAGGTATCCCTCGATAGAAATCCTCAAGTTTGAGTAGAAAACTTTGATCAGATCCAGATAGAAAGGATGGTCCAGATCTACAAAGTCAACGAGGCCTAAAATACTAGGTGATGATGGAAATAAAGACTGGATGTAGTGAAGGAATCATAATTCATTATTTTTGGTTCCATAATTCTTCTTCTATAAAATTCATGTGCATAGTGTTCCATCTGAGGATAATTGCTAAAGAAACGTTGTTGATCTAAAACACTTTCGACTTATGGCCTTTTTAGTGCAGAAGGGTTCATGTATGTTTGTTGCCGAATGTTTGTCCTTTCGACTTTTATGTCCTCTATGTGATGATGATCACACTATTACATAATAACTTCAAATAAAAATAATAAACAACAACATAATAAATAAAAAACATAAACAGTAACATTTTTCAAACTAGAAGTAGTTCATCATAACATAGTTCAGATGGAAGTAGTTCTTGATAACATAAAAAAACATAACATAGTCCAAAATGAAGTACTAAATGATCATCATGTCTTAGTCGAAACTAACACAATCTGTGTGTCAAACACATATGCTAATTACTCCTCATCATCATGTTAAGTAGCTTACTCCATTGGAGATTACTAGGCATTCCCATTAACCTTTTGGTGGCCACATGGTTTGTGCACAAGAAATTATAACACTACTCCATAAGCTTAGGTTCTTGTATATTCATCCCAACAAGCATTTGCCATATATCACTTTTGGTGTATTGGAATGTTTCATTGCGACGCATCATCCCCACTTGCTCATTGAGAATATCATTGCACTTTTCAATGGCAATCACTTGTCGCTCCACTATGGATAAAATTTTCTCGAACTAAGAGTTATCCAATCCCATTACATCCATGAAGTCGTCTAGCTTTGTGCCAAGCTTGTCAAACTGTGAGTATAATAAATCCACCATGGGACCTTTGTGTTTCAAGCCACGTGATGTTGACTTCCCCCTAGATGGGATTGACGACACAAATTGAGTTAGGTTGGGACTGCACTCATCCATATATGGCGGTGAAGTTGGAGGGTGTGCATATGAACCTTCATAAGTAGGGGCGTCGAGTATGTATTCCATTTCATAATTCAAATAAACCTCCAAACGTGATTTCTAGCACTTGGGACATGCTTGCCGTGTTGTTTGAACTCCACCACCTGTAACTCTATCGACTGCCCATTATTCCTCCATTAGATGATAATGTCTAATGTTAGTGACCCTTCATTTTGTCGCAACTAGCTTTGCCTGAAATGGTATTCGAATACATGTGTAGAAATAATTTGGCTTTAATATTTTACACAAAGACAAAGTTCATTCCTATTTACCTTGATCAGGTCTTCCTAAACTTCGACCTCAACCTTGAATCATTTGGATAATGAACTCTATGCAAATCCACTAAGTGAACTGAACAAATCATGAACTTCACGCCATTTCTCCTTCAACACCTTTTCTTTATTTTTCACATAATTTTTCGTTACTCCGACAAACCCTAATTGGTGATGATTAGGAACGATATTGCTATATGCTTGGGATGTCCAGTTGTCGTCGACCATGTTCCCCAATTTTTTTTTATCATTGCATTCAGAAGTGTTTCATCCATCTCCTCTATCCATTTCATAAATTCTTGCGGACCGACGAAGGAATCTGTAGCCACACTTTTTCCCTTATTCATGTTTTCACCTAATTCCAAAAAATTCATGACATTACATTAAATCATTTTATATAAATGGCATACTTTTTCATTAAATATGACATAGTCAAACAACACAATTAAGTACATCAATCTACGAGTTTCCATAATCTCACCACATTTGTTCTACTAAATCATCCCTAAAGTTACAACCAATCTTGTAATCATCTTCACGAACTTGAGCAATATTGATTTTCAACTGTGCTTCCGTCAACTCTCGGTCAACCTCATCAATTATTGCTTCATCATTATCCACCCCACGTAGATAGTTGTGGGGATGCAACAAGCTAAAACAATGTCTATCATTGTCTCCAAACAATAATGAGGTTCACTTCCACTTTATATATCAAATGTTCTTTCAATCACGTTTCTCAGTGAGGAATGAAGATGGTTAAATAACTGTCGAGGATTTTGTGGCCCTCTTCGCGCGAACTCTTTAAGGTGATATCTTACACATCTATACTGAGTCATTATTACTCTTTTCAACATAAATCCAACATCCTCCAGATAGTACTTTCCTACTCCAATTATGACATTTGAATTATTAATGCGTCACAACTGAAGCAATAAATAAAGGTCAGTAAGACACTAATCTTCAGGTGTGATCAACGAATCATCTCGCACTAGAGCATTTTTCAAAATTCTTGAATCAGATGTTGTCCCTTCCCCACCAGCTAAAACATAAGTGAATTTCATATCGTAATCATCCGAAGCAAAGACATTTTGAGTTAGCCAGTCCTTCCTCCCTCGGAACCTTGTGGCATCAGATCTTGGGACTCTTACTCGTACATGAGTTCCATCTATGGCCCCTAGACAATCCTATTTGATAGAAATGATAAATTTAAAGAAATAGGTTTTCATACATGCTTTTCTTCAAATTATAGAAGTAATTTGACTTTTACCTTAAAGCATGAGAAATATCAAATATTGTTGGCCAAATTTGGATGAACTCACTTCTTGATGTCTGAATTAAAAATTCAAACTCAAAGGTCAAAATTGGATCCAATACATTGTGGAAATGTTTGCTAACAATTGACCTTGAACGATGGAAGAAGAATGCGACACTTCTATTCTTCACATTATGGGTAATTATGTGAAAAAATTTAGCAACTTGTTCCTCCATTATCAACCATATTGCATCCTTCACTAACCCATTTGCCCTTAGTCGCTCACATAGGTTAATAAATGCCTCTGGTCCGATGCAAATAATGTCACAACATCGATTAGTATGCACCAAGTAAGACACCAGTTGCTCTCTGCAACGGTCTTTGTCTGGCACAAATTCCCTAACAATATTGTTATGATTCGAATATATATTCAATATTTTCAAGGCATGTGCAACAATGCATAACATTGTTAATGTGACTATTGTTATGCGCATTTGCAATTACTGGTGTAAATGTGTGACTATATTGAAGTCCACACCCATTACATCATCACCATTCAAATATGGCAGTTCTAATTCTTCTTCCATGTACATTACCTTTAACAAATATAAATACTATTACGTACACATAATACAACTAATTATCAACCATTAAAAACTTAATATTTTAAAAGACTTATAATAAATTCAAATTCGTAAAATAAAAATATTTTAGAGAATAATAACATCTACAATTAAAAAAACTATTTCTAAAATTATTAATAATGCACATACAACCAATGTCATCTATCCATAAATAAAACAAATAACACATTTGAAAATGTACATTCCTCTAATCACTCTTGAAGACTTGAAACAAAGTCCAAAAATGTCCAACACCTACACCAACCAGCAAAAATTAGAATTTTTAAATCAAAAAAAGCCTCTTCTACGAACCACAAACTAACCTCCAACATCTCTGTGCGCCTTGACACTAGAGAATGAACACAACTAGACCACCTACACGAACCCAGAAACTCAGATCCACGAACTAACAAGTTGAGCACCACCACAGGTTAAATGCAACATAAAGCAGGAATACCTACACCAATAAACACAAATCACAAACTCGAAATTGAAAACAACCCCTATTCCAAGATCCAACAACTAACTTCACAACAACAACACCACCTACATCAACCACAGTCTAGACTTATTCATCACCACACGAACTCAACTACACCACCTACAAGTAAAGGTCAAAATCAAGTAAGCAACCACATGTCCAGAACATCCTCAAGCCATTAACCCGTGCAAGACCACCTTCTGAAGCCCCCAACATTGGCATCCTCCACCACCTTATGCAAACGAAACAAAACAACCATGTTTAGCCACAAACCGAATCAGTTCTAATATATAAAGATCAAATCCAGTGCAGTTTGGGATCAAATTTGCATATAATGGATCAAATCTTGTCTATTTAACGCATGTAGATTCGTTCCAACTCATGTGGGATCGGATCCCTTCTTTCACACCATGCCTCGATTAATTCCAACTTTGCTAGGATCAGATCCTTTCTCTCACGCCATGCCCTGGATCCTTTCCAACTTTGGTAGGATTAGATCCCTTCTTTATTGGATTGTTCTACACCTTACTGGATCAGATCCCACTTCGTTATTTTCTTATTCCAGACCTCAGCCCCATTCTAGAACTCAGAAACAACGACTTCATGCATGATGATACTCCATTATTCACCACTAGGGTTTTCTCCATGCACTTGAAATTTCATTATATCAACCACACACACATACACAGACAAATATTACACAATAAAAAAACCAATGGAAATCACTGACCTGAAATGGCACCACCATAAGACCACTGTCTCCATCAAAGCTAAAAACCAAGATTGGTTTCTCCCTCACTCACAACTTATACACTCTACCAACCTCATATACCAACCTTTCTAACTTATTCATTTCATATTTAATGGCTTTTTCAGTCAAAGAAATTCAAATAGTGTGTGTGTGATCACTTTGTGTCAGGAATCTTATGCTTCTTTCTTTAGGAATCTTACATAGTATCACTAGTATCGCTGCTCAACACTGGGAACTACGTACCATGCTCAATTAATCATCTCAAATCTCCTCCAATTAGGCAAGATGGTGTTTTCACTCGCTTTTGATTCACCGCAAATGAACGTAACATTAAAGATTTCATCTTCTACTCTAATTTCTCCACTCTTAATTTCGTCAAATGATTTGTATACTCCTTATAGCTAAGAGTTGTAACGTCCTTGCTGGAAATTACTTAATAAAATAAATAATTTAGAAATAAAAGTCGATTCGTCATGAATTCTTATTCCCAAATGCGGGAAAATTTAAAATTTAACCAATGTGCTTAAATTCAAATCACGAAAAACCGTAGTAGTTGTACAAGTTCCAAAATCGACTAAAATAAAAACTACAATCATAGATAATCATAATAAAATTTCCATAGTGGCCCTTTCCCCGTCTTTACACGTCTCCAACATCTCCAATATCTGCTCACGTGTGACAAGTCACACGATCATCGCCAAACACAAACAAAAAGGGTGATCTCAAAGCAATATAATCATATGAATTAATAATATAAAGATTCACCCAAATTACTTTATTTCATTCATGCTTAATCTTAAATCCTTACTGCCCCAAGGTTTTCTATCATCGTCTCATTATACAAATGAAACTACTACCCCATGCATAGAAAACAATTACATACATGGACCCAAGATATTTCATACTTCCACAAACCTGCCTGCTCATGGTCTAACCTCTACGGACCTCCCCACTCGTAGTCCAACTCTATAGACCTCCCCGCCCGTAGTCCAACACACGTGATCCATCCACCTACGAACCTTTCCGCTCGCAACAATTCTCAAGTATAAGCACGAAACATATGAACCTCCCCGCTCGTATTCTCACACGAGAGTGTCACTAATATGAACCTCCCCACTCATATTAATCATGTGTCCTAGCACAGGTCACGAACCTACCCGTTCGTGACAAAATCAAGCACCTACTAGTACAAATTCGAAATCTCAAAACACATAAACAAACCAACACATTATACCCTACGCTATCGCCTGGTGCTGCCTAAGCGCCGTTAGGTGAAGTTCCAACGCAGACCGTCTAGCGAAAACCTCGCGCTGCCAAGCACCAGACACTTCCAAACCCACTGGTTTGTGACTCACTTGTATCTTATTTTAATTTAAAGTATATTCAATTATCCAATTACGTGAATCCTACTTTATATCAAAAGGTAACATTCCTGGTTACCAATTATATTAGTTTACTTTTTTTATATATACATATATTAAATATATTAAATGTTCCATTGTCAAAACAAGAAAAAATAACAATGTAAATACCCAACTACCCATGCGACCAATACATAATAAAACCTGCCCCTATAACTTTTCTTCTGCCAACACATAATAAATTGACTAAAACACTAATCCTAAATATCCCCTAAATATATATATTTATCAGACAAAAATATAACGTTATATATATATATATATATATATATATATATATATATATATATATATATATATATATATATATAATAAAACCTGCCTCTATAACTTTTTTGCCAACACATAATAAATTGACTAAAACACTAATCCTAAATATCACCTAAATATATATATTTATCAGACAAAAATATAACGTTAAATATAATATATATATATATATATATTAATAAAGATAGGTTTAACTAATAACTTTAACTAATAAATACTTACATAAATTATTGAAAATCAAATAATAATTTAATATTATAATATACCATTATAATATTACCAAATAATATTTACAACATAAATACAATTCACCATAACCCTTAAACACCAAAGTTGCACCAACGTGAAAGATGGAAAGGTTTCCTCCCTCGGTCCCACCATAGAAGATGTCATTAATAATGGAAATAGAATGAAACAAACGACCCACCACAATGCAACATCCTATCAATGCTATAAGTACTTTAACATTAAAAGGAAAGGCTATTGCCTTAAGGATATCTCTGCACTGCAACGTAAAATAGGAACAAAAAGAGAAACCAAAAACAAAACACTCCTCCTCCCCTCAACTCTTGATACCTCCCCTACGTGAACCATAAAGCGACCCACGAGAAAAATCTTACATGAGTTTTTCATGCGGAACCCAACTGGATGCAACGGTAAAAACCATGTGAAGTCTTACACCCCAAAACTCCATAAAACATGGCTGCCCCATCCAAAAGGTATAAAGCTAACAATTAAAATAAGGCAAAAGGCTATAGCAACACAAGCATGGCTGCATCGTAACAATAGCAACCCCTCAATGCATGTCATGGATTTCCACAAGGCAATTCAAACATGAGAGACATGTTATCCCTTTGAAACCCAATGTTGCCTACTTACATGAATAAAAAAACTAAGTTATGACATCTGCCATGCCAAACGAACATCACAAAAAACATGTTCAACACATAACAATCTGAACCCCATTGTACGGTTCAAGACAAACTGAAACACCACCAAACTACTTATACTAGAGATATTTTCGCATAAAAAAAAAAAGCTAAAGCATCACACCAAGCAACATGAAAATCATGGTAATCAACAACAATGGTAGGGTCACAACACACAAAGAAGATTCTACCACACATAAACCACACTCTTCGTCGTTTTATGATCATATACAAGTTTCCCCCAAGTCACATACAACACTCAGTCAAAAATCAAAAGATAAAATATGGTTCAACACCCCTTATCCGGATTTCTTGCTCCAAAAGCGTTCCTTGTGCAACTTCTTCCTTGCTTTCACAACTCTTCCTAGGAGTCGTACCAAAAGCCTCCCCTCTCCCACTCATTAATTCTTTTCTTTTCCTTCTTTTTTCAGCCTTAAAATAATTAAATAAAATTGAAATACGAATTTGGAGTTTTTAATTTTCTTCAATAGTCATTAATATAAAGGTTTCATGTCCATTCACATCCTATATTTGTTCCTCCTCTACTCTCTAGAGACAATTAGGGTTTTTTGTGCCTCTCCCTAATGGTCGCCATGTTCTAGACGCATAAAAAAATTATGTTCGCACAAACAAGGTTTCAAACCCACGTCCACACTATTATCAAATAATTGTACAACTAATCAACCAATTCATATTTTATGATAATTCTTACACATCTAGAATTATATTATCACGCTATCTCATGATAAATAACCAATTGACATCAATAAGACTCAAACTTAAATTCTTTCATAATAATCAAATACTCTCAACCACTTGAAGTAGTACTATTCTTTATCATAACTCCATATCAAATGCCATAAAGATTTCATTCCCACATTTATATTAAATAATTATCTATTTAATTATTTAATTTTTTTTCCGAGTCTAACGGTAGTTTGTATACTTGTTTGTAATAATAAATTGATTAATGTAAGATTTTACGAAATTATCATGAGAGAAGTAAACATGACTTGTGAATTTGAGTGAACCGATGTAACCATTATGTTGTTTTGCTTTCTCTGTCTAATAGTCTATTGCTTGAGAAAATACATTATAGTAAAAATACACGTGTGTAATGAATTTCTATTTATTTTTTTACAATAAAAGAAATAATAACATTATAATTATAAAAATAAATTTAAATGGTTTTTATAATAAATAATAGTCAAATAAAAATTATTAACTTTAAAAAATAATATTTAAAATATAAAATTAATAACTTAATTACTTTAATTTAAAAAAATAAAAATTTATCAAAAGATAAAATTAAAAAACAAAAATAAAAACACAAAAGAATAAAAAAAAACCCACCTATATATATATATATATATATATATATATATATATATCTATATATATCGTTCAATGTGACCAGTTATTTTAGTGGCATTCTACAACTGTGAGTGCATAATTCCTTTAATACCCCTACATAGTTTGAACACACTCTGTCTTCGCATCCCCTAAAATTGAGGATTCGAGAAAGAAATAGGTTTGGTCTGTGCGAAAGTTTGTGGAATCAAGTGAAAGAGGAAAAAACGATGGTACTCAGTGCAACGGCGATCGGCGCTTTACTGGGTTTGGGAACCCAGATGTACTCCAATGCCCTCCGAAAACTTCCCTACATGCGCCGTATCCATCTTTCTCTTTCTTTCTTTTTCTGAATGCCAATTCTTCAATTTCATTTTTTCTTTGATTCATTCGTTGGTGTATTTCGATGTAGATCCGTGGGAGCACGTCGTGGGAATGGGGCTGGGCGCTGTTTTTGTGAACCAGCTTCTCAAATGGGAGGCCCAGGTTGAACAGGACCTCGACAAGATGCTCGAAAAGGCTAAAGCCGCCAACGAAAGACGTTACATAGGTTTTCTTTCTTTTCATTGCAAACGCTTTTTTTTCTTTTTTCAATTGCCCACCCCAAAGCCTCAATTGCAGTTGATTTTATGTTTTCCTCGTATCTTTAGTGATTGTGAGAATATTTTGGCTTTTGGGGCGTGGGGAAATGAAACTGCCTTGGATTGGTCTTTGCAATGGTTGTTGTGGATTGTTAGATTTGTGGGTGAGAGAAAGAGAGAAGCTCTGCATATGAGTGCATTGTTTGAATTGAATCATGACCCCCTTTTGTCCATTTTGGAATTGGATTGGCAGGTTCGGTTCAGAGTGTTTTGAGGAAGATGTTACTGTTTCATTTGCTCTTAAGTTAGCACAGTGTGTGAAAATTTTAGATTAGAGGAGAGGGTAGCGTGAACAGTGAATACTGGGATGAAAATCGTTTGATAATTTGATTTTAAACTGCCATGATGTCGTTTCATATGAAATGTGGCTAGCTAGCATAAGAATGTGATTTTTTTAAGGCCGTGAGTGTTATGGTAATAAGGATTATGTTTATTTCTTCAGTGATGATTTATTGGAACACTTAGTTTTTGAACTTGTAATAGCCGTGGTGCTACTACAGTTTTAATGCAATGAGATGGCTTAAGATTTTTGCCATGCGTAGTGAGATTTTGGTGACTCATCTGATGCTTTGGAGACCTGATTGCTCCGGCAAGAAATTCTATTCTTCTTAGGTTTCTCATTGTGTTTTGATTCTCTTTCAGCTTTTCAAGTCAAGAGTTTTATATTTTCCATCGTTTTATTGTCTGACCTTTTAGAATTTTATGGAAGCTTCTGAACCATGTTCCTCATCATCAACTTAGTATTTATGCTTTACATGTTTTTGTATTGTCAGCTGCTCTGTAATTTAATGTTTTGGAGGTGGTGTTTTTCGGTTGCCATTCGTTTACTTTGGTGTTTTTACGTTGTCATTTTATTACCTCCTAGCATCTTATTATTTGTGATATTGCATTGCAGATGGAGATGATGATTAATGCATGTTCTCAAGGATTGTAGCAGTGGGTGGAAATAATCATGAAATATGTTGAACTTGTTGCTTTTGTTTTCTGATTTCATGGTATGTTTGTAAGGTTGTTAACTTTTTCATGCTAATCAGCCTATTTTGTGCACAAGCATTTTGCAAGCAGTGAAATTGTTATGGATGATAATGTTCTGGCCTTGGCCTTGTGGTTTGGTTGGTAATAATTAAATCACGGTATCTGTGACTTCAATACCTATTATCTTATGTGTTTGCACTGTGTTTATTTCGGAGAATATAACATCCCCTGGGACCAGACATTGTAAAATAATTGTCAGCTTATTCTCGCTGTATAGTTGTATTCATTATTATAAAAAATAATTGGCAAGACATTCGCAGTTTCAATGCATGTAAAACTTTGGAAACTTAGTTTCATCGTTCTAAGAATGACAGTAGCTTTCCAAGACTTGAAACAACACATTTATATTTGTTATGAATTGGCTTTTGTAGTGTTATGAATTATTTTTATGACTGCCCATTGAACTTCTATATTATGTATTTATTACTCTTTAATATAGAGTAACCTTTTTATTTATAATACTTGTGATTAGTGAAAAACATAGACATATTTTCCTGATTTCTTTTTATTGTACAATTATCAATAATTATTCATGCTTTGTTATTTGATTTATTATATTTAACTTGCATAGGCATAGTCTTTTAGAGTTAGAGATGAATGGTTCCATCTAGGGATATCAACGAGGCGGGTAGGGTATGGATAGTAGTTTTTCTGTATCCTACTTGTTAGATAAATATACGTTCCGTACTCGTATCCATATTTGTGTAGGTATCCATTATGTGAGTACTCGTATATTTTCTTAATATTCATGGATATCAATGAGTATCCGCATGTATTTACAAAAGAAAAATTTTATATTTAATAAAAAAATGTAACCATAAATTTAAATAAAAATAGAATGCATAACCTTTATATGTAACGTCCCATTTAAATAATAAACTTAATTAAATGAAACGTTACACAAAATAATATAAAGAGCTAAGTTAGGAAGTATATGTGTCACTCCTTACCGTTATTCATAATACTTGGAAAGAAAATAAGGCACACCATGATATCATTAATAAAATGGAAAAGAAGTTTAATAGTATCCAAAAATATATTGGAGCAAGGCAAATACATGAGCTACAACCCTAAAAGAGAACTTGGAACATGGGGATCCAAACCAAGATAAGCTATGCAGTGGAGTTTTCATCACCCTGATAACCACGAGGAGTTTCCACATCTGTTCATACCAATAAATTGATGATCATCGCAAAAGGAGAAAACCACAGACAAACACACAAGCAAACAGAAAGGGTAAGCTAGAGTGAAAAATGTTTTATCATACAATTGCATACAATTTTAAAGTCAAAGATACATAAATCAACCAAGCATGTGATGACCAACAAGCAAGACTCTAAGACTCAATTATTCGGATACATATAATCAGTCGGATTCACTGGATGCTTGCACTTATGGTGGCCTCTACTACTCTGTAGAGCCAATTGCCAATGAGTTTCACTCTACCACACACAAGGTTAGCCTTTAAACATCTAAGGTCATTATCTTGCCAAAGACTAGGGCCTCCTGTTACTCTCCCCACTTGAGTTAGTACGCTTTACGTGAGACTATGGCCTCCTCTTACTTGAATCCTTACTAAATTATATAATGAGGCACTACCACGAAACCTTCGTGGAATTATGTCCTAACCATGAGGCACCACCATGAGCTCCCACTAAAAGGGCTCATAAAATTACGTCTTGGCCATGAGGCACTGTCACGAAACCATGGTGGAATTACGTCCTGACCATGAGGCAACACCATATATCTCACCAAGAGGGTCATACAATTACGTCCTAAACCATACCAAAATCATGTTTCACCAACCAACCATAAAGTTATCATGCATAACAATCTCATGCCAATATTTAACCAACCATCCAATCATGTTCCATACGAAAGATCATACTAAACTCATCAATTTCAGCCCATGAGCCATTTAATACATGCATAATCACCCAATTCATGCTTTAACATAGTATTTCAATCAAACATGTGACCATCAACCAAGAACAGGGGAGAAAACAGTACTTGAACACTTTCTCGCCTAGTTCTCGCTCATACTAGAAGCTCTCGCCCAGGCGAGAGAGGTTCACTCGCTCAGGCAAATTCATTTCGCCTAGGCGAGAACTCGAACAGTGGGAACAATGACTTTCGTGTCTTCTCGCTTAGGCGAGACCTCCACGCCTGAGCGAGATGGCTTCTCGCTCAAAACTTGAGCTCATCGCCTGACTGACAATTCGCGCAAGCACCTGGGAGAGTTTCTGATACTCTCGCTTAGGCGAGACCCACTCGCTTGGGCGAGAATATCAGATTTCCTCCATTGTTCACATAGGCCAACAGAAAGATTCATCCAGAGCAATGCACAATACACGTTCATATCATTTTAAACACCATTCAATTACCAAAAGCACGAAACAAAGTTGAAAAACAAGTAATATACATTAAAACGCAAAACCCTAGCTTCCCTTACTTGGAAAAGGCTAACAAACGACTTAGACACCCCAAACAACTGAGCACAGTAGCTCTAGGAGCATATTTGTGAGCTAGAAAATAGTGGAGCAGAAAATGCGGTTGAGCTAACTCGAAGACGAATGAGACCCAAACCCTAGCACAACACTGTTTAAGGGAAAAAGAGAGGAGTAAAGCACTATTTTTGCAAAATGGGCAGAATAGATAACGAAGAGACTGAATGAGGGGTCTTAGATACCCTATGGGCTAGCCTTTAGGCCCAACAGATGAGACTAGGCCTCTTTAACTTTAGGGCTGAAAAAAAGAGAGTCTTACATTATAAATTTCAAATAAAGTAAAAATAATTCATTTAAATAGTGTTGAATGACAATATACAAATGAATGAAGGTTTTGTAAGGTCGAGTTAGGCTTAAAGTCCACTTTTTAACAATAGGCACACCTCATTTTGTGAAGGTGAAAAAGATAAAATGATGTGAATGGGTAACAATATTAATTTAGAAGGAAGTGTCTTAGGGGATATTTGATTGGAGGGTCACAAAGGAGGTTTCAAAGGGTTAGGTGAGTTTAGAAAATCATTATGTGAAATTAAATTTGGTGACAGTTCGAGAGAGAAAACGAAATAGAGAAAACCATATCCTAATTCAATTTTATGCAACCTTTTTTCTGTTTTGTTTTGCAATTAGGATACCAGAGAGTAGCATATGCTAATAAAAAATTAATAACATTTAAAAAATATTGTTAAAGTCACTATTTATAATTTTTTATTCATAATAGGAACTATTTTAGTAAGCAATAATTTTTAGTTTTGTAAATTAGTGTCTAAATTAATTACTATAGTTACTAATCATTATTGGTCATTAAAATTGATCACTATTTAAAAGTTTTGTAGTGTAACATTGCCTAGATCAACATCAATTTTGGAACTGATGTATTATGTCATTTTTGTAGTAGGGAATCTCTCAATATTATAATTGGCTATAAGATCTTTAATTAACTGATTAAATTTATTTTGAACAATGAATAAGGAGCATGTTTAATTGATTACTTTGTTTAAGAATGAACTATATCATAGAGACCTTATAACTTATTTTTAAATTGTATTAGAATAATTTATTAGAAGCTTGATTTAACCTATTAAATGTGAAAGTTCTTAAATCATTGTTTTCAAAACTCTATATATAGAGACTCATTCTAAATCTTTGACATAACTTTTGCAACTAAGAGAAGTTAATATAATACTTTCCAGAGTAATTTCAAGCTTACTAGATTCAATGGTTGTGTTGAAATTTTTAAGTCCTTGTGTGGTTCTATTGTGATTTGGTAATCTCATTTCAAATTGTTCTTGCTAAAGTGTTTCGAGTTTTGTATTTGAGTTTGTTTTTGTTGAAATGTCTCTAGTGTTTGTTGCTAGTTGTTGTTATAAGAGTCGATAAGGCAAAAATCTTCTTTGGTGATTAAAATGTGGACAATGCTAAGATTCTCTTGAAACGGTTTGAGAGTGAATAAAGTATATATGTCCTCTTTATTATCTAGAGTTGATTGAGGTTGTGATGAAAACACATGAGGGATCGTTTTGATATTCAATTTGAAAAAGAATATTGACGTCACAATCAAGAAAAATGAGAAAGTAAATTATAAGTCACGTGAAATTGATCATCAAAGGTTATCCTGATAAGATCAAATTCTTATAACTAAAAACTCCAAAAGTTCTCACAAAAAAAAAAATTCAAATTTCTATTTAAATTCATATTGCAGCATAATTAAAGTTGACTTAATCGACCCTAACATTACACAAAAAGATTAAACTTTTAAAATAAATAAAATTAAAAAACTATAAAATTACTTTTAACTTTTCTAATAAATAAATTTTTGTGTTTGTATCAATTTAGATTTTAATTCATATATATATAGTTAGAAAAAACTTCTTATAAAATAAATAATTAAAAGTAAATGACTAACACTTATAAAAATAAATAAATTAGTGTCGACTTAATGAACATTAACTAAATAAATAACTAAATAAATAAATAAAATTAACATCAATTAAGTTAACTTAAATAAATAATAAAAATAGAAAACAAATTAGTATCATCTCTTTGGGGGACATTAACTAAAATAAACATTAAAAATAAAGAAAGTTAACTTTATTTATTTTTAGTATTTATATTTGTTTTAGTTGACATTAAAAATTCATATTACTTTTAATCTAATTGTTAAAATTTAAAGATGACAAATTTTTTCACTCACAATTTTTTTCTCTCACTTTTTATATAAATTTAATCATACTTATCTTTTTTATTTATATTCATAAATCTTCTAAAACTAGTTTTTTTCATCCACTTATCTCTTTCACCCATATTCATGAAACTAGCAATGAAATATGCTATGTTCAGCAGAATTGTGCCCCCCGAGCGGTATCGTGGACAGTGGTGGAATTTGGACAAAAAATCTAGGGTGTCAAATTATATATATATTTTTTTTAAAATTCATTGTATGTAACTCTATGAACTTTAGATAGTTGTTTTTTATTATTTTTAATTCTTGGATTCTCATGAAATTTCTCAAATTTAATTGACGTAAATAAATTATTTTTTATCTTTATCACAAGCCTTTCTCTTGAAAAAAAAACATAAATTCTTTTACTCTATCATAATTTTTCTAAAGTAAATTTATCATCTCTCACCTATTTAGAAAAAAATAAAATTATCACCGTCCAGTAATACACAATAAACAAAATTATAACATGCAAGAGAAAAGGAAATTGCTTAAGAAAATGGTAGAAAATGAACTTATTCGAAAGAAGAAATTGTTTAGTCCAAAAAATTGTTTAACTCCTTAATTTTATTGTGGTGCAATTTTGTTTAGAATAAAGGACAAAAAATTGAGGGTGAAAATTTAGATAGAAAAAGAGATGAGAAAGAGTAGAGATAAAAAAGAGAAATGAAAGAAAAAAAAAGAATTACACATATTTAAAAAAATTTTAAAAATTTTAAAAATTTAATATATATATATATATATATATATATATATATATATATATATATATATAAGTTAAATAACAAAAAGTAATTGTGATTTTTTATATCATATAAAAAGTCCACAAGTGAGTGGGCTAGTCTTGGCACCATCTTTGGATAATAATGGCTAATAATTGCCTCTCTTTTCGGGTAATGAACTATGTTATGCAAAGTAAAATGGTGGCAAAACTAGCCCCAGAATCATTTCTGCACCTTTATATAACATAAAGAGTCATGGTTACTTTTTCTATTTAACCCTATATATATATATATATATATATATATATATATATATATATATATATATATATATATATAATTTTTAAATATTTAAGACAAAAAATCTTCCTATGTTTAGCTAAAACAAAATACAATACTTAATTAATGATGTTATTAATAAAAATGTTTATACTAATAACTTAATCTATAACAATATATAAAGATAATTTTCTCTTTTGTCTCCATATTTCATAATACCATTTTTACTTTTTATAATATAATTATTTATTAATTTTTTTAAAATTAATGGTTATTTTTACTTATTTTCTATAAAAGTGTTTTTTCTTTCTCTTTTTTATTCAACAACAATTAATTTTTCTATTCATTTCACTTTATTTTTAATAAATATAAATTTATTTTATATATTAACTTAATAACATTACACTATTATCACCTATTAACATACTGTCATTCATATCTAAACAATACGTACTACATGCGCTATCACGTCTGTGTGGACGCTAGTTTCTCTTAAAAAAGAATTGTTTTAACATATACATATCAAAATTATTATAGCATTACAGATGACATTTTGTTGTGATGAAATAAATTTACAAATACAACGAACAAACTGACTCCTTGGACCTTCATAAAAGGTTGTAATTCGAACTTGATCGTACAACAATAATCTGTCTTGTAATGTAACAAAATGACATGAAATCATTTTGGCCTTCTAGCAAAAACCTGTTGGACAGTGGGCAACTTAGTCCCAGTGGTCGGAGGTCTGGAGTTAGGAGGTGGCCTTGTCGTAGGAGCAAGAACATTCTGAATGCTTTTCTTCTGGGAACTCATTGTGTTAAAATTGCTTCAATTTGGTGTTGGATTTAATTTGTGTATGGACAATGAAACAAGGGAATGTATTTATAGCCATTATAGGGGAAGCAGCCTCCATTAATTTGTTCAATTAATGCATGGAAATTACGAAATGATTCAGGTGTAACAGACGAAGAAATTCCTGTTATTTTCATGTTTAATTTACAAACTTTGAAATATAAGGGTTTGTTTGATCATATGTATATGTAAGTAGCTTGCTGCACAAGGATAAATCCGCGGTGAATGGGGCCCAATTATGTAATTAACAATATATATATATATAGATGTTAATGTGACTTCACATGAGAAGTTTATGTCACGAAAATTCTCATTCTCAAATGTTCAAAGTGTTGGACTTTAAAGATGGACACACCAGTCAGCCACCTAGAATTTCGTGCCCTTTTCCCTTCTGCGTGTGCCTCTCCTACATCTCTCTCCATTTACATCTTCTTTTCCCATTATTTTCTCTTTCTCTTTCATCTTTACACAATACCAACAATGTGAATTTTTTACCTTTTTAGATGAAATTTGAAGTTTTTTAACTTTAAACCATTTAATTATTTTCATAAAATTTTAGATTTTTAATTTCTTTTAAATTATATCACCTAAAAATCTAAAATGCGATAAAATATTTTAAATTCTTTAAAGAGATGAATTATCTCATTAAAACATATATGTTTTGGTTTTTCCCCATCGGCATTCTCAATACAATGCCCTTACCCTATTTGAAAAATTCCCTTTTGCACTATCAAAACCCTGCACTAGTCACTGTGATTTAAAAGCTGAATCCAATACGAAACGAACATGATAACCCAGAAGAATCACAGTAAAACTAGCATTATTTCAATCCAAATCTATGTTATCTAATCTCACTTTTACTAAACCAACCTTAAAAGTGAAATATGATAATTTGGATAGAGTTGCGGGATGTCCATGATAAACTTAGATGATTGAAAAATGTTGCATGTCACATCAATTTTTTCACGGCGGAGGTCAAATGGGCAGAGTCATAATCAAATCGTGAAACTTTGGCCGTTATACTTTTAAGTAAAAAGAGTTATGTTTAAAAATATCAAAAAAATCCGTACCCATGGATAAAATCTGCAACGGGTAGGAAAAATGATATTAAAAATGGATACTTGCTACTCGTGAGTACGACTATTTTTTATACTCGCATGTTAACGGAGCAGGTACATGTATCATAGTATCCGTACCCGTGGATACCCGTACTTGCTAAACTTTAATTTAGAAAAATACCCTCATATATATATATATATTAGTAAAAAACATGTTGACCTAATCTTTTTTCTAAACTGCATATCTTGTCTTGTCTTCTGTCTTCATTCTTTCAACTTCAAGTATTGGTATGTTGTCTTCTTCCAGGTACACCCCTTGACATTCTTATCTCTCCTTTCTTTGAAATTGGGCAGATACATCAAACCCTATATAGACAATGACGTTTATTATATGCTTATTGTCAAATGATGGAATCAAAATAAGAATACTTGGCACGTGGCAATTGAGGTTTATTATTTGTTTATTTTGCAGGAATCAATCAGAGAGAGTGAACTTGTTAATCAAAGCACTAATTAAAGAATTTTCATTGTGTTGAACGTCATTTTATATTTACTTTTATAATTATTTGGACTTGTATGAACTTGGGTTTATTTGAACTTTATTTAAAATTTATGACAGATATGTATTTTATTTTATTTTATTGGAATTTATGATTAAAATATTTGTCTTTTAAATAATTTTGTAAATACCCGCGGTACCCATGGATACCTGCGGATATGAAAAAAATAGACCGGTACCCGCATAGTGGATACCCGACGTATATGGGTATGGGTACGGAGGAGCTATTATCCGTACCCTACCCGTCCGTTGACATCCCTAGTTGTGCTCTGACTAGGCATGTCAATGAGGCGGGTAGGGTACGGGTAGTAGCTCCCTCGTACCCTACTCGCTAGATAAATATATGCCTCGTACCCGTATCCATATCCATCGAGTATCCCTTATGCGAGTATCTGCATAATTTTTTAATATCCACGGATATCCACAGGTACCCGCGAGTATTCAAAAAAATAAAAATAAATATTTAACAACATATTTTAATCGTAAATTCAAATAAAATACAATACATAACATTCATAAATTTTAAACAAAGTCCAAATAACTCATTTAAATAGTGTTGAATGACAATTTACAAAGAAATGAATTTTTTTTAAAACTAATTGATAAAAAAATAACTCATTCAAAATCAATATTTTAATCATGTTTTTTTATATCTTTTTTAATTTAAATTAGAGTATAGCAGGTACAGACACTTTGATATCCGTACCCGTCTCGTTAACATGCGGGTATTAAAAATACCCGTACCCATTATCTGCAGGTATTTATTTACAATATTCATTTCCTACCGTTACAAGTTTTATTCACACATATTCACAAGTACAAATTTTTTTGACATCCATAATTCTCACTAAAAGCTATAACTTTTAGCCTAGCCGTTATCGCTAGATTCTAACAAAAAACAACACTCAATGACGGAAGGAAAATGAACGATGTTGGGTCTGAGTTACTTCTATAGGATTACAACAAAGCAACAACGATATAATTGAACCGCCCGCTTTTATTATTATCCTACTTATACTCTCCATATAAGTGTTTTCCTCCTTCATTGTTATGTTTGTTCCTAGTATTGAATATTCCATTCATTTATGTAGCTTACTAAATCTTTCACAGTACAAAGTGTACTTAAAAGGCCTATAATTCAATGGTGGTTTTTCTTAATGGTTGAACTCCAGAACCGGTTGTTTTAGATTATTTAATGGTAATTTTTTTCGCTCAAACACCATCTTTTCTACTTGAACTAAGCAAAATTTGAATTATTTAGAAACTGTCTTTCGATGCTCAAGTTGTAATTCTAGGACTCAATCTGTTAAGCTTTTTTTCTTCTAAAATTGCTTAAATTCATAAAAAAAATTGCATTAGTTTACCACACATGTTCGTATCAAATGCCTTTGTTGAATTCTTTAAATAGTAAAGGGTAAAATCTCATTTATACAACAAAATAAAACAAGATAAGTGCTTATGTATAAGAATTATGAGTAAAATAAACATTTATCGACACACATTCATCTCTTTCTTTCATTACACTTTTTTTTTTTCTATTTTTTCATTTATTTGTATTGAATATGGAAGTATTATATGAAATTGTTTTTTAATTTACTGTCATTAGCATCAAATCAAGCCGATAATAAATTAAATAAATTTTAAAATAAAAATACTTTAGCATCGGTTTGGACCATGTTAAATTGCTTTAATTAAAAAATCAATTTAAAGATTCCTAATGAAATAAGGTTATAACTAAGTCAACACCAGTTAAAATCAATCTTAAAAGGTCGACATTAACAAATTATCATCCATAATTTTAGAATTGTTTGTGTGGAATACAAGTTTGATATTAACAATTATTTAATGTTGAATTTTTTTTTTGGTTGTGTTGACTTTTGATCATACTAAATTCATATTACCTCACGGTGTTACAACATTTTTACATAGAGAAAGAGCACATATAACAATACCAAAGTGCAAAAGAAAAATATTGTTGTAACAATGTCATTATTTTATCATTCTTCTTCTATCATTACAAAAAATTGATACAATTTATTTAAGCCACCTCAAGGTGAAACATATCCCTAAAGAATAATTGATTTTGTTTCCAATTTATTATTATTTTCATTTTATATAATAATCAACAAAAGCAAACAATTAACAATGGTGATATAGAGGTATGGTCCCACAAATTTATCACGATTTTTATTAAAAAAATTCATTTGAATCAAACAAACAATATAACAGACACTATTAATGTTTTCTTATGAATACAATAACATTTGTGTTGTGATGGAATAAATCAACAAATGCAATAAACAAATACACAGGCTGAGTTGGTGTATTCTCCAATCCCTAAATACTTGCTCCTTTCACCTTCAATAAAACTAGTAACTCGACCATATATGCACCAATCTACCACATTGGTTTATATATAATTAAAGGGTTTGAAATCATTTGGATATAGCAGTCTTAGGAGGTGGTCTTGTTGTATGGATAAGAACATTCTGAATGGTTATGCGCCCACTGCTTGAAGTTTTGGACTTGCTACTCTCAGAAGGTGGCCTTGTTGTGGGAGCAAGAACATCCTGAATTCGCTTTTGGGAACTCATTCTGCAATCGACAAGTAATTCAAATCGGTGTTGGTTTTATGTAGGAATCTGCAAACACTGGTTAATGTCCATAAAACATAGCAATGCGGCTTTATTTATAAGGAAGCATGGCTTCATATACAGCATTCATTAATGCATGGAAATTACGTAAGAAACGAAAATGGTAATATTCACAGAAATTTCTGCTATTTCTCTCGTTTCATACTTGACGTTTCCTAGGGTTTGTGTGGCAGAAGCTGAAACCTGCATGAATTGGCACTAAGAACTTTTCCAACCTTGCCATGCTAGCTGTTTTTCTTGTAACTGCCTTCATAAACACGTCGCAGTTTCTGATGTGTAGAAATTAAGGGTGACAAAACAATGACTTTTTCTCTGTCATTTAAATTAGAGTTAAAAAGAAAAAGCAAAAAAGAATTAAACTAAATATTAAAAACATTTTCGTTTTTTTTTCTCCGGTTTTCTAAATACACTCAACCAACCTATGTAATTGATTGCTTTTAGGTACATGACCATGTACCAAAAAACTCAACCTGGTCAAAATTAATACATTGAAGCGTACAAAGCAAAATTAAATTCCTTCTAACACATTTTATTAGTTAAATTATAAATTGAAATGCATAATTTATCTCACATTTTCTATTTTATTTTTACAATATCCTATTCACATAGTATTCTAACAATTGGTCAGTCAAATATTCTCTCTTGATCATTCAACATTATATTTTTTTTAGCTGATTTTTTAGTTTTAATCCTTTCCATCATTATTAAATTTATTTTAATTTCTAATTTTTTTTCTTTATTTAAAAAAATAGAATAGTTTAATATTTTTAGTATATTTATTTATTATACATTTCAATTATATATATAATAAAATGGAGCATTTAGTTATATATAGAAAATAGTAATAATTCGACTAAAACTAAAACGGAGTAGGGGTAATGACGCGGTCACTCCTACAAGATTAAATGTCTTCCCACTTTCGCGTAAATTATATCGAAATTATTCTAAAAATTACACTCAATTTCTTTCTTGTTGTAAGTTATCTGGACTTTGACGTCATTTCTTTAACAATTCACTAATGTTTTAGTCTTCGTATGCAAAGAAAAAATAAGGCTTCAAAGTATATTCTAGGTCAATATTAATCTTTTTATTTTATGTCTTTTTTTCTTATTTTTAAATTTCTAATCTTTTTAATTTTTATTGTTAAAAATATAAAATATAAATTAAGGTTATACACTTTTAAGTTAATAATCAAATTAAATATTTTATTTATTATTTAAAAACAAAAATTATGCAATAAAACACATTTTCAATTAGCTATCAAATTGTTTTAGATTTTTTCTTTAAATTAAAATTTTTGAAAATACTTTTCTTAACGAATTACTCAATTATTGAAATTGTTAGTTTATCAAAATACATATGTTCATATAAATATTGAATTTGCTATATCATTGTAGTAATGCATATTGTAGCATCAACTTAAAGGCTTTTAAAGATAAAATTAATAAAAAATATTACTTGAAGTATTAATGGCACCAAAAATTGATTTGATCATAATTTATATATTATAAATGATACTTAGAAATTAGTTTCATATTTTATTATTATTATTAATTTTAATTCTTAAAATCTTTCTAAGAACGAGATCATGCATTCTCGTAAGTATTATTCGAATTCACCTTAATATCGATAAAAAAAATATTCAAATTAACCACATATATAAGTATTTGTATGAATAATATTTAAATTTTTCACATGTCTCGAAAAATCCTACGTCGCCTAGGATAACTAAGGAAATGGGTGTTAGTGACTATATAATTGGCTCTTAGTCCATGATGTTACTTGCCTTGAGTCAAAAATACTTCAAGTTTATATTTGACTCTTGTTATTTGTTAATACTCTTGTAATAAGAGCGTTGGGAAGTTTTGGTTAAATTATTGCTTTATAGAGTGTGGGTGTATTCGGGGCCAAAGGGCATGAGTGTGTTGTCTATGTGTTTCCTTGTGTTTATTTTATTTCTCTATTAATAAAGTGATTCTCGAGAGGTTTTTTCCAACAATGGTATCAAGAGCTATGGTTCGGTAAGATTTTTTCTTAGTATGCTCTATGGTTGTAGTGTAGTATGATCTTCCACGTCAGAAAAGATTAATTCCTTGTTGTTAGAGAATCATCCTTGGTTGTTAAAGTTGCAACAAGAAATTTGATGGAAGGATCATTGTCGGTGTTGTGTTGATGCAGTGAATCTGTAGCTGGGCTTGTGGTGGTGCAAGGACTGTGAGTCGTGCTGGATTTGCGGAGGACATCGTAGTTGGTGCTCGCATGGCCCGGTAAGTGATGTATGATGGAGATATGATTTGTTTGAGTCACAGTTTGTGACATGTGGAGGAAGTGCTCTAGGTTTATAGATTTGCTTCGACAAGAGTCAGTGGAGGTGCTACGCCAGTAGGTGTTGTGTCTCTGGCAAGGGAGTCAAACGAAACGGTGGCTGCGAAGTGTAGATGTTCAATTTGTGGCTTTTCGCAATGTTCTATGGTTTTGCGCCATGGGTTGCAGCATGGTTTCACTGAACAAAGGGTGTTTGGTGTTTATGTGCGAGCATTGACTAATATTGATGTGAGGTTTGTGGTGATTATACATGGGCATTGGTTAGCATTGATGCATGGTGCATGGAAATTCTTGGGATGACTATTCAGAGTGAAAATTCTTGGGATAGTTTGATTCCAAGTGGAAATTCTTGGGATGATTTGGTTCCAAGTGGAAATTCTTGGGATGGTTTGATTTCGAGTGGAAATTCTTGGGATGGTTTGATTCCAAGTGGAAATTCTTGTGATGGTTTGATTCCAAGTGGAAATTCTCGAGACGACTTGATTCCAAGTGATACCTCTTATGGTGAAGTATGATTGCTAGTATAGACAATGAAGATGTGTTTATTTTAATCAAGATGTAGAATGTTAGGCTGATTGCTGGTATAGACAATACTTCTTGAGCATATTTCTTGTGACATAAAAATTCCTTATAAGTTTTGTATAACTTTAAAATCCAAAAAATACCTCATTCTGTCAAAATTTGTCATGTCAAATTCTGTCATCGTGGATTTTCTAAACTCATCACACATGTTCCAATCATTTAAAGTATATATCAAGCCATGACACATGCTCCTATCATTTCTAGTATATATCAAGTAATTTACATAAAGACTTACAATTAGGTTTTACCCTCCTCCTTTGATCTTGTAAATCGTGTGTATGTTCACACAGGCATTGCCAAATTAATTTTGAGAAAAATATGACTTTATCTTGTACCAATCTCTTAGTCCATGTTTAAGACCATAAAGTTCCTTTTTTTTGTTTTTAATTTGTACAATTTCTCTTCTTCACCTTTTTTTTCACTAGAACCATTTGGTTGTTGCACATTATTTGCTCGTTAATTTCATTATGAAGAAAGACACTCTTTACATCTAACTGAAAAACAATCCAACTATATTTATGAAAAGTATTAGGTGAATTGTGTCGAGTCTGGCCACTAAAGATAATATCTTTATGTAACTCATTCCATATTATTGAGTATACCCTTCTTCTACTAGTCTAGCTTTAAACTTGTTTATTTCTTCGATCTCTTTAAATTTGGTTTTGACTATCCATCTCCAATTGGGTTACTCCTCTCAACAGATCAATCAGCTCCCAAGTAGAGTTTTTTTTTTCTATTAATTCCATCTCTTTTATCAATGCATTTCTCCACTTCTAGCTCTTACTAGCTTCCTTGAATGAGATTGGGTCATCCTCGTAAGCATCATTCCATTTAGTCCATAATCATCCAATAGACCTTCTTTTCTTTCATAATCTGTCATCCAAACACATGTTCTCTCCTATTCCTTCTAGCTCTCCCTTCAAGTGTAGTCTCACAACTAAAATTATGAGAGCCATTAGGATAAGTATTAGTACCTACAAAATTATTCTCATCATCTTCATTTTGATCCTCAATTTCTTAAGTACCAATATTCTCCATAATGTTTTATTCACGCTACTCTCTAGAATCAGTCACATATTCTTAATTATCTTCATGTTTTAAGATGTTCTATTGATCTTATTCTGTGTTTTGCTCCTAATTCCAACCTACATTTTAGTTCCTCAAAAACCACATTTTTGCTGATTAAAACCTTTTGGTTGTCAGGATCAAATTACTAACATGCCTTGGATTAATCACTTACTTCTAAGAGATGCATTTCTTGTTTTTATCACCATGTTTTGTTTGGTGTTGATATGATATATGAACGTGAGTCAAGCATCCAAATACTCGGAAGTAGTCATTAGTAGGCTTCACCCGACTCCATGCTTTTTTGAGAGTTTTGTCCTATATAGCTGCTATAGGACATATGTTGAGAATATGAACACACCACCTTGTAGCTTTGGGCCAAAATATTTTTGGGAACCTATTTTCCAACCAACATAGATCGCACTATATTCATAATCATTATATTCTTCCTCTCAACAACTACATTGTACTAAGGTGTATAGGTTGTTGTTAGTTGCCAACATATGTTATGGCTTTTACAAAATTCACCAAAATCATATGAATTCACGTCCTCTTTCAGCCCTTAAGCAACCAATGTTTACACAAGCTTCATTTTCAACCAATACCTTGGACCTTTTAAAGAGTGAAAAGTTTTCTGATTTTTCATTCAAGAAATAAAGCTATGTTTTGCGGGAGAAATCATTTATGAAACACATAATATACCTCTTGTTACTACTTCATATTGGTTTGATAGGTCCACATATGTCTTCATGCATAGGTTGAAGTTTGTTTAATGGTCTCCATAGTGAATCGTTCCATGAAATGCCAAGATTTCATTTTCTCCCTCCTCAATGTACTTCAGAAAGGCCAACGTGGTTGGTACCAACATGTGATCAGCGAAGCGGGCTTTGAACATGGTACTCGGCGTGTTAAAGGAATCCACCAAGTTTGGTGGCAACACATAGTACCAGTGCAAGGCCTAATTGTTCAATGTAGTGGGGAAAAGCCAACAATATACTTGTTTATCTTGGGTATGGATGTGCACTTGGGTCAAATATGCCTTTAAATGTGTGGTCAGGTCAATGGTACCATCATACTTGCGGATATTGATGTTGAGTCCTCTTAGGAGACTGGCTCGAGCTATGTCCAAAGTGAACGGGTGGAAATCTTCGTCGTTGGACATGCACGAGTTCAAAGGTTCATACAAGAAATTCATGTCTAGCTCAACAACACGGGAGTTCCTTAGTTCACGTGGTCATTAGGGTGAGAGCCTTATGTAACTGTGTGATCGGGCAAAGCCTTGAGAGTCTTCTCACCTTGAATGTTTTCGAGCCGAGTTGGGGATTCTAGAGAGAAGTTGGGATTCTCTTATGTAGTTGCTTCACTACTCTCCTAGTTGGCTTCTACTTCTTGGGGTCATTGTGAGTTGTGGTTGGACCGAGGTCAGGTACCATCACTTGCCAAGGAGTGGTACGTGTCCACTATAGGGGATCGTTCTCGAGAATGAGCTAGACAAAGTGATCTCTCCCTTTCTATATTGTCTAACTTTTATTGTAATGTCTACAGGTCGACACGATGTTGTTTCAGTCTATGTATGCAACAAGGCCTTAGTCTTGTCTCGCATGACTTGCAAATTTGGTTAGTGTTCTCTCCTAAGTTGTTCATTCTGATCAAGTAGCATTTGGATTTGGTTTTGGACGACATTCATGGAGTTAGGATCCATTTCTCTTAAGAATAGAAACACAAGGCTTGTCTTTAGGAATGAATAGATTAGGTTGGGGATAGCTTTACTAGGGTCCCACAGTAGGTGCCAAATGTTTTCACCGGACTTGGATTTTATACCTATAAGTCACATATAAGGGCTTGGGATAGATAAGCTTGGTGAAGCAGGTTGGTCTAGACAAGGGAAGATCCACTTGCAAAAGATTCTTTGATACCTAAGTATGAGAGTCAATGATCTTTAAAAATATAAGTGATAATAGGAAAAATGCTTCAATTAATAATACTTTCTTGTCGAGCTTTTTTTTTTTTTATAGTGTTTGTGTTAGATTCCATTGCATTAAGCATCTTAGGAGTAATGACAAATAATCAACACCATAACACAATAACTATGTGACTTAAATGCTTATCATGAGTGAAATTGTCGATCCTTAATGGTGAATTAAAGCTTCTTACTGATCGGGTTGATATAATGTTTTATTAATAAATTTCAGGAAATTAATTTATCGTAAAAATATAATTTTAAGAATAAATTTGATAGTAAATTATGAATTGTTTTGTTATTAAGCTAATATTAGAGATTATTTGAAATTTTTAATCTATTCAGATAAATAAAACATACTTTTTTAATTATATATTAAGCTATTCATTTACACACTTAATTTTATAGAAGTATATAAATAAGGTCTACTTTCTAACCTGAAAACAAAAGTCTGATTTGATTTGTACTATATTTTATCTCCAACTTTTCTTTATATCAAAATTTCTTAATATATTTTCTGCCCAAAAAATATTTCATGGATAGCGTCTTAACTGGATTTGAATTAACCCATTTATTTTTGTGATAACATATAAATCTTCAAACCTACTATCACAAATAAGTGGAAACGAAAATTTACACTACAAAAATTTATGATATTCCTAATGATTAAAATTACAAATTCTAACCGTTTTTAAATGTTACAGTTGAAATTTCAGACAATTAAAATAACAGTTAAATATACTTGTGTCAAAAACAGATTGGTGAAAAAAATATTTTAAATGTTGATAAATTTGTTAAAAACTTAAGAAAAAATATCAGCGGTTAAAAATCACCATAAATATATTTTATTCTCATTTTCATTTAGTATTTTCTTCTCATTTTCATTTAGAATTTTCTTACTGTTTAAACTTGTAACAAAATTTACTTTTATTTTTTACCATTAAAAACTTTCATAAAATGTAGACATTTTTTTTAATTCTCTATTAAAATTTTCAAAATTAAAAAAGAAATATTCATTACTTTTGAATAATTTTATAATCAATAAATTACCTATTTTGTTTAAAGTTGAAAAAATCACATAATAGTGCGGAGTTTTCAACAAATTTAAAATTATACGCTTCACCTAAATCTCAAATTAATATAAATTTATAGTAGTTAAAATAATTGATAGAAATCTTTTTATTTTGTAACGTTTATATAAATTCTAAAAATAAATCTCTAAAAAAAGTATATCTTTTATAGTGCTACTTATGTAAATACATTAGGAAATTATTTTTTTTATTAAACTCACAAATATAGTATTTTTTAAAATATATCAGTTATTGAAACTTGATTAATTATTTACATTTAGTTGCAAATGGATGAAAGAAAAAAAAACTTCTAGAGATACAAATTTAAAATTATAAAGAAATTGTGAGGAGAAAAAAGAAGAGGGTGATATCGTGAAGTGGGGTCTATTGATTAACGTAGGCGACTGAGTCTCTTACGTTAATGGGCGAAGGGTGTTGATGCCGCGTATTATTCAAAGTTCAAAGTTTTTACGTGGTGTGAGGTTTGTAAGAAATCATATATATAACTATGCTTCAAAGTTTGTAAATTAAAGATGAAAAATAACAGAAATTTCTTGCTATATTACCATGAATCACTTGGAAAGTTCCATGCATTAATCGGTTGAAACAATGGCTATAAATACTGTCAACTCTCCATACACAAATGAAAACCAAATCGAAGGTGTTTGGCAAAATGAGTTCACAGAAGAAAAGCATTCAAAATGTTCTTGCTCCCACAACAAGGCCACCTCCTAAATCCAAACCTCCAACAACCGGGACTAAGCTCCCCACCGTTCAACAGGTTTTCGGACGAAGGCCAAAATGATTTCATACCATTTTCTTACACAGATCATTCCATTTATGTTTTTTTTATTGGTTGTTTGATTCCACTCCATCACAATAGCATGTCATGTACTAAAAATAATTATGCTAATCATTTTGATATTGTTGTAATATCTATCATAATCAAATAACATCATACGTCTATCTATTATTATTGTTTTATACTAATATATATATATATATATATATATATATATATATATTTATTTATTTATTTTTTTATTTATTTATTGTTATTAATATAAAATTGTGGAATCAAAAATTAAAAATATAGAATGTGTTCCTACCCCACTGAATAGTCCCACAATGCTTAGAAGTCGAGAAGGCCTAAGGCGGTTTAAATATTCCTTCTTCATTTCATCCTCTAAGGTGCATTTTAAGGACAAAATCATGAATGAGTCTATGTTTCAAAACGAACAATACCTAAGATGTTTGGTAATTGATAGCGATTCTATCATCGAACTTGGGATCAGAACATTAGCACCCACCGTGGGGCCGATAATGGAGTTATCGGTCCCTTAAGCCCTTCATTGGGGAGGATCAGTTCATTCCCCTTAGACCTCGACTGGGGGCTTAGGTTGCTACCACACTCAATAGTCCTGCATTTCTTAGAAATCGAGGCCTAATGCTACGACTTGACATCGAAGGTCAGATGGTTGATAAAGTTTTGGTTGATAGGGGTACAGTCGTCAACCTCTTACCTAAAACTATTTTGAAGAGGTTTAAGTTGGGTGAGGAAGATTTAGTAAAGAATGACATCATGAAAACCAATTTCAATAGGAGATATTCAAATTCTATGGGATGATCGCATTGAATGCAAAAATGGAGAGTTATTCGAGAGCCACTACTTTTGTGGATGTCCGATCTAAGTTTAATGTTTTGTTAGGAATGGAGTAGATCCATGGGGTGGAGGCAATACCTTCAACAACCCAACAAAAATTGTTCATGTGGAACTGAGATGGTCATCCTGAAGCGATTTTAGGGGATCAACAACATTAAGTGACTTATGTTGACCCAATTGATCAATTACTGTGGAGTTTAGCCATTGTGAACCTTTTAACGTTCGAGACAACTATGGACTTCAATTTGAAAAAAATATCATGCACCACGTATGGAGTTTAGCTGGTGACTTTGCTTGATCAATGTCTATTGGGTGAACTGTGCATTTTAGCAAGCAACATCACTTGTAGGTGTACACGTGCTTGACTTTTGTTGTGGAAGTGGTAGCCTAGAGTGTTCCATTACTTTTGAATTCGATGCAATGCTTGGATTGGTGGCAGCTGTTAGTTTTCCTATTTGGTGGTATGATTGCATTTTAGGAAGCAGTGTAGTAGCTAGCTGAATGGGTGGCCTCAATGCATTTTATTTTTCATTCAGTGCTTAGTCATTTTGGTGAAGGACATCAGCCGCTCGCTTAAGCGAAACAATTTTCGTGCAACAGTGGATTGAATTCGGTTGGGCAACTACAAGTTTCAAAATCATGCTATGCATTCCATGGGGCTATATGTCACAAATGACTTATATCTTTCAGAATTCGTGGCTGAATTCCCTCCAACCTAGGGAGGATGATGTGATCCAGGACAATGTTATTCCTTCACATTGTTGGAAAGTCGTGGCACGACTAGCGGTAATGATTCAGTGCCCAACAGGAACAGTGCCTGGCGACATGTTCTTAGGGCCAGGCTACGTAGCTTTTGGCAACACGTTTTGCATATGGTTCCACTTGCATCTTCAGTTTGTGATTAATGACGTAGCATTAGGAGCCTAACTCATGTTTAGTTGCCTTTTTTAGTAGCTTTTGCATAGCCTTTACTATAAATAATTGGGGCTGCATGATATAAAAACTAGATTTGGAATTTATATGAAATGGTGCTTAATGTAATTTCTTAGTGCATTTGTGCCTGTTCATATTGGCAAGTAGTTCTAGTGGAACTCCTTTCACTTATCTCATTCATGAGTGGCATGGATGGCACACTTCCAATCTCGATGCTTCCTTCACTTATCTTGCAGAATGTGCAAGTGGCGTGTTGAAGTGTTTATCACTTATCCTGAAATTGGTTCAGATGGCGTGAGCCCACATTTATCTTGAAGCATTCAAGTGGCATGTGTGGCAAAGAAGTTACTACTTATCTTGCAAGAGACACAAGTGGCATAGCTTTGATTATCTTCCAAGTTCGCGGGGTGTACAAGATCCATTCCTCACTCATCTTGGAGAAACACCGCAACTCCAAGTGGAGTGGCAACACTTCTCTCTCATAGTCCATGCGAACCAAACTCATCTTCCGTTCCTTCGTGATGGAATTGCAACTCCCTAAGTGTTCTTTTCCTTTCGTTTTCTTTGTTTAGTATGTTCTTGAGGCATGTGATTGTGTTTCTTAGTTCAGTCATAGGATCGTTCGTTCCTAATGCATATAATTGTGGTGCTTGGAGCTGTTTATATGTTTACGGGTTAGTTTCAACTAGGGTCTCTTTCTTGCGTTGTCCTTCCATTCAGGCGTGTTATGTTTGCTTCCACCAAACAAAATGAACGCAACTAATTTTGTGAATCATTTGGCAACAGATCCACCGATTTGATCTCTATCAAAGAATCATTGAATGTTATGGTGATGCTATAGTTCCTATATCGACATCAGAGATTGGTATTGTATCAAAGCAATGGGAACTTTCATCGCCTGGCCAAAACATCTCTTGAGGATGGCACAACACATTGAATTACTTTGTATATGCAGTAATATTTTTACATATGTAGTATATATATTATCCTAACTAATATTATGCTTGTTTTTGTGTGTAGCAAGATGAACCAGAGTTGCATGTGTAAAAACATTGTGAGGATGTAATAGCGGCATTAGTGGAATATACTGCAAGCATGAACACAAATGCAATTTCGATTCCTTGGGATGCCACTGTTTTTGGCAAAGAAAGTGAGTTCCCATTGTACATATATAAAAGTGATTTGATGGAGATCATATCATGCATAGAGGACTTAAATATGTCTATTCTACAATTATGGATTATGTAAGTGAATCATTTTTAAATCATTTTTTAATTGTTTCCTTCTTAGATATTAAATGTGTGTTTTCATTGTCAAATTAAGTACTTGCATGGTTTGAGTGTGAAAGCAGGAAAGAGTGACATAAATGGGTTTATAGACCCTCATTTCATGACTCCAATGGGTAGCAGGAGCCCTAGAACAAAAACATACATATGAATTCCATAATGCAGCGAAATAAAAAGATTTTCATTCCTCCATATATAGATAGATAACTATATCCTTATACATTTCATAAGGTCTAAATTTTGTAATACTAAATTTTGAGGTATTTAAACTAATTTTCAGCAGTTGTCATTGGTAACTGCTATCAGTGCTAAAGCGTACCGCTTTATGATTTTGCTCTTGTCATAGACCTCATCCCCCTATTTGAAGAGCATAATTGATACGTAAGTCTTTTTCAATAAATGCCTTCATCTTGAATATATAGTGTCTTGTTTTCTAACATTGATAATTTTAACTTTAGTGCTTTTAATAGACAAAGTATATTGAGTGGTAGATTGACTGCCAATACTAAAAGGGTCACATGGATTTCCCTATGGGTAATTATACGCTATATGTCATTCGTTTACTTTAGTATTGTCATGTGTATTTATAACTAAATACAATTACTATAAGTGTAGTGTAATAAACAAACTAAGAGCTTTGAGTGTGGCTATTATGTGATGCAATGGATGACAACAATTGTTCAAGGCAGTTATGAAAGTGGTTGGGATGTGGTAATATACTAACTTATTTCATGTACTAATTTTAACTTGAACTAATTTACATATGTATTGCTATTAACTTTTCCTACACTTTTGCATAAATTCAATCACCCAAGTCCAATGGATTCAGGAGCAATAACTTATATTCAAAAAGTGTGGGCGAAGTACTTTCTATCTAGAGTTAGTGAGAGTTAGATTTAGTGAGACTTAGAAGTTTAGACTTATTTTGTCATATAAGTTATATGTAACTTTGTTGAAACTGTTTGGATTGGAACTTTGCTGGCACTGTTTGTTTGGATTCGAATTCTGTTGAATTACAGGTTTTAATGTTTTTTGAATTATAGGTTCAGGTTAAGATATAAAACGAATATGCCTTTTAAACAAAATCTACAATTAACGACGATTATGACCTTAATCGTTGTTAAAGTGAACACATCCATAACGGTTATGACCCAAACCGTCGTTGTTAGTGGATAGGATTTTTGTTCCTGTTTCAAGCACATAGTGATTTCAAAGACGGCTTTTGAAATGTCATGGTATAGTGCAAGATTGACGACGACTTTGTTAACCGTCGTTATTATTGGCCACTTTTAACGATGGCCAGATCAACGACGGTGCGAGAACCATCTTCATAGGCTTTCAATAGTCGTCGTTAATAACATTTGCTATAGTAGAGTATTTTGCTTTCCTTTCCATTGTTATTAAAAACCGAAAGCAAACAAAAAAGAGGGTTGTGTAAGTAGGAATTATAGGAAATCTTAACTGAAATTCAAGTGAAAAAGAGATTAAATTCTTTGAGTGTTTGAGTAAGACTAATTCACAACGTAAGTAATTTCTACATTAAATTAATCTTGTTTGTGGAAGTATAAAGTAAAAAACCCTAATTAGATTGAAAAAAAGAATTTGTTTGCTCATCCTGTAAAAAAGAACTCACATCGAGTTGATTTGATTCAAGTGACACTGATAATTTAATGATTGAAACCAAATCCTTGTGAAATAATTATATATATATATATATATATATATATATATACCAATTCTATAATTGAATTGTTAAAATAATCGATTATTAATTACTATTTGTTTTACGAATATTGTATATAAATATTTTGGTATGTCTAATAGTCCTAAAAATCAGGATCCAACTTAAATATATTTTCCTTCTTCAACTTTTTAAGATGTCTTGTCCTATCCGTTTGCTTTTGCAAACACGTTGATAATAATGGATAGTGAAAAAAAGGTGATAACATAAAAAACAAAAAATAAAATATTAAAAAAAACCAAAAAAACAAAGTACATTTCTTACATTTACTTTTTTGAAGAGATTTGAGAAAAAAATTGACTAACATGTCCTAAAACCAAAATATAATTTATTATAGATATAATATAATATATTATATATATATATATATATATAATTTATTTTAACTTAATTTTTATCAATGTTATTTTAATTTAATATAATTTCATCAATTTTTTTTATTTCAAATAATAATTCACATTTTCTTCATTTTAGATAATAATTCACATTTTCTTTTAATCTAATTTATACTTATTACATTTTATTTTATATTATTTTTATGATCAATCGTAAAGTTGTAATCTTTTATTTATAAATTAAAATACTTTTTAATCTATCAATACATTACATTAGTCACTAACTTTCACAAACTTTGATCAAATTTCTTTCTTTTTCACCATCTTTCGCTTATTTCAAATAACATCACTTTCACATCTCTTTTTTTCAACTTAAGTCTTCCAAATCCATATCGAAAAACAAACACATTAAGAGCAAAACTGAGATAAAATCAACACTTCAAATACAATGATTAATTCTAATGATGTTATCTCAACATACTTAAAATTAAAAAATATATATTTTAAATTTTATACCTTAATAATTTTAAATTTTGTACCTCTTTGAATATTATAAATTAGATTTAAATATTGTATTATTGATGATATGATTATGGTATGTCTATTCTCTTCCGAAAGAGTATAAACATATTAGCATAAACTAGAAATTAATGTTAAAATGGAAAAGTAAAGAAATAAATATAATGAAAGAATATAAAGTTACGTAAATATTATATGTTTTGTTGTGATGATTTTATATTAAGCAATATTGGCTGTGTAACGTTAATACGTTATAATTGTTAATATGTTAAATGTACCTTATGACTAAGACCTTTCTTCTTAATTTACACATTAAAATGTTTATAACAGAGCACGTATCATAATACAAACTTAAATATTTTACAATTATGTTTATTGCTTCTAATTCCCTTCTATGGGTTATTAGTCTTTTAGATTTGGTTATCACATTACAAAAATACATCATTAAAATTGTAACCTACCTTTTAATGATCAAGATTTAAATATTATAGTCTTTTATATTGAGTGCTTTAGTTTTTAAGAGTTGATGACATCTAATAGATTTTTATTTTTCATAAACTAACAATTATGTATCAATGGAATGGAACGTTAAATGCATAATGCATTTGAAAAAAAAAAAATCTATTAAAAAAAATGTCAACTTTTCAAATAAATATCAATGTATTAAAGGATTACCTTTTACCAATGTTCCTACATATCAATCATTGAAATTTTGGTATCGAAAAAGGAGGGAATATAATCCACGTACCATTTGTTGTCCTTCACCGAAGAAGATCTTTAGGATGTGATTTGGTCACTTAAAATATTCATGATTCAGTAATAAAGAATTTCAATGGTGAACCATACTTTTCAACACAAAATTTTAGATAATATATTTGTAAAATTTTTTTCCTATATATTATTTTGCCTATTCATTTCTATTTACCATCATTCCAATTCACACTTAACTTCAAGACAAACTAGAAAATAAATAAAAAAATATTCACGTCACATGTATTAATGGGTACTGTATATTTAACTAAAAACATGTTTGCAAAATTATTTTTCTCAAAAAAATATAAAACTTTAGTGTTAATCTTTCTAAAACTATTTGTTTGCTTTTAATCTCTTTGATTTTAAAATATATCATTTTTGGACTACAAAGTATTTTAGATAACGTTTTATATGTAAAAGGCAGTTTATTGATAACGCTTGATAAATTAAAAGTTATGTATCTTATTAAAATTAAAATGAAAATTCAAAATTTGTTAAATAGATTATAATATATCTTACCATAAAAATAAAATAAAAATGAAAAGGTGTACTAAAAGTCAATGTACGGTCGTGAAGTTTATTATGGATTGGATTGGCCCGTGAACTACATCGGATAAGTTTTGAAGACCTAAAAGGGGCTATTTTTTTTGTTGCATTATAGACCTTTTTTGATTCCATTGCATCCCCTAATTGACTTTTTTCTTCTCATCATCATGTGGGATTTGAAGTATGCTTTTCCTCTTCATTTTGGTACATTCATATAAACGGATACATTCATCATATAATATTCCTTTTGAGAGTTATCTCAATACTATTTATTTTCTCTTTCCTTCATAATCCATTTGCGGAAAAAATGGAAGTTACATCTTTTAAAATAAAATTGATGGAACTTTGAGTAAGAAGTTTTGAGATATTAATGAGTTGTGAACATATTTATATAATATAAGAGAGCACTATAACACCTTAAACCTAAAACTTTGAAGTAATAGGTTTATTAGTTATTTTATTAATATATATTGTCAATATCACTTGTTTTTAATTAATATTAAACTTCCAATTCACCTTTAATTTCTAATAAAGCACTCTTACGTGACATCGCTTTTCTTAACGAAAGAATAAAATTCAAGATGTCAAATAAATGTAATAGATGTCAATAATTTTTTTTTTCCTTTTATAATACCTAGTTTTTCTTAACTTTGACAAGGCGATTTGTTTGTGGAGGACGTAGAACTTGTTGATGTAAAGCTAAGCTTGAACCTCCAAAGCTTAATAATTACCGAGTTATTAATAAAAACGGAAAAGAAATACACTAAAAAAAACCAAAATACTTTCGGGTAAAAACAATACTAGTAAATAAGTTTATGCTCATAAAACTAATTTAAAAGATAAGATTGACACTCTATATACATTATGATTTAACCTTATTTATTTCTACTCTATGTGCATCTCTAAGAGCTTAGTCTCAAGCTATATAAGTGTTTTACACTAACCCATTCGAAATGCAATATTCCAAGAGATAACATTATCAATTATTGAGTCATGAATCAAAATTAGATTAAAAATTCCAATTAGAGGATTGGTATGGAGCCGTGGACATAAAATAAACCAGATGAGTTAATTAACATTTGTTTTGCCATCAATTTAGAATAACAGTACATTATATAGAGTAGAAGAGCATAAAAAAATGCTTTTGGAGTAGCCAAAAGGGTTACGTGCAACCAATAATAAAGACGAAACGCTGCAAAAGGACATCGGGTTTGGTAACTCAAACCAAAACAAATGCAAAAAAATATAAGATTCAATTCAAAACTTTTTCTACTTTAAATTTCTTGATTTCTTTGTATTTTATTGTATATACAACAGAAACAGAGTGAGGGTTGGTTTGAGCATAAAACAGTTTACGTGGCTTCCGTGGGGGTGAAAGTGATTCGCTGAACAAGACTCTGTTGACTTTGTTAAAGCAACGACAGAACAAGGTTTGAAAAGCTATGCAGATACAAAAAGTTAATTAACACATAAATTTTAGAAGAAAAGAAAGAGAAAGCAGAAAAAAATGATTGATTTGACGATGAGAAATGAAAAGTATTAATAGTAGTAATAGTTATTACCGACGCCAAATACCTAAACTCAGTTCATCAAGATTTAAGAAAGGATATATTGTTATTCAACTGCTCACGACACTAAAAAAAGCAAAACTGTTACACCTATTCCTCTATCATCACTGTGCCTCACCCAACAACTACTACATTCTCTCTCATATTTCTTTGAGAGTCAATCTTTGGCCACTGTTACATTAATTCTATGTGCTATCTCTATACTATATTTACTATTGGACCTTTTTCTTCCCTTATATTTTCCCTTTCTGTCTAGTGTTTTCTGATCCATGTTGACCTTTTTCTTCCTCTAATGCTCCCTCTTCTCATATGGAAGGTGTTTGACTAAAGTGCTGTGTTCTCATCTTCTCATACGCATGCGGCAGATACCACTCATCTGAATACACTTCCATGTTCATCATTAGGAGCAACTTTCATTGCTACTACTTGAAACAAAAACACTCCTCTGTCAACTTTATGAGTGTTTGAAAGTTGCAAACAATGATGTTTTCGACACTCGTGGTTGTGTTGCTTTTGTGTTTTTCTCCTACGCTAGTGGTCTTTGGTCTGAGCAACTCGGATCACACCACTTTGAGAGTGCTGTTGGAAGTGAAGAAGTCTTTTGTGAAAGACCCGCGAAATGTTCTGAGTGATTGGACAGAGGATAACATTGACTACTGCAGTTGGAGAGGGGTGTCGTGTGAATTGGACTCAGACTTGGACACAGTTTCAAACTCTTTAGATGGTGACTCCATGCAAGTTGTGGGTCTCAATCTTTCTGACTCGTCACTTACCGGGTCACTGTCACCTTCACTCGGTCGTTTGCAAAACCTGCTCCACCTTGATCTTTCCTCCAACAGTCTCACTGGTCCCATTCCACCTAATCTCTCCAACCTCACTTCCTTGGAATCTTTGCTTCTCTTCTCCAACCAACTCACCGGTCACATACCGGAAGAGTTCGGCTCGCTCAAGAGTCTCCGAGTCATGCGACTCGGTGACAATGCATTGACGGGAACGATTCCGGCATCTCTCGCCAACCTGGTCAATTTGGTCAACCTTGGCTTGGCTTCCTGCGGACTCACCGGCTCTATTCCGAGGCAACTTGGTCAACTCAAACTCATGGAGAATCTGATTCTGCAAGACAACGAGTTGATGGGTCCTATTCCGACCGAGTTGGGGAACTGCTCAAGCCTCGCCGTCTTCACTGCAGCTAACAACAAACTCAATGGATCAATACCCAGTGAACTGGGTCGGCTCAGCAATCTGCAAATTCTCAACTTTGCCAACAACAGTATATCAGGGGAGATTCCGAGTCAACTCGGTAATATGAGTCAACTCGTTTACCTGAACTTGATGGGGAACCAGCTCGAGGGTACCATTCCTCCGTCACTAGCTCAACTGGGCAATCTGCAAAATCTGGACCTGTCAATGAACAAGCTCAGGGGAGGAATCCCAGAGGAGTTGGGCAACTTGGGTGAGCTAGTTTATTTGGTTCTGTCTGGTAACAACCTTAATGGTGTCATACCGAGGACCATATGTTCCAATGCAACAAGTTTGGAGCACTTGATGTTGTCAGAAAGTGGACTCCATGGTGAGATTCCAGCTGAGTTGAGTCAATGCCAGCAACTAATGCAACTTGATTTATCCAACAATGCACTCAACGGATCCATACCTCTTGAGCTTTATGGGTTGCTGCAATTAACTGATCTCTTGCTGCACAATAACAGCTTGGTTGGCTCCATCTCTCCCTTCATAGGGAACCTCAGTGGCTTGCAGACACTTGCTTTGTTTCACAATAATTTGGAGGGTGTTCTGCCGAGAGAGATAGGAATGCTTGGCAAGTTGGAAATTTTGTATCTTTATGATAACCAATTGTCAGGGTCTATACCTACGGAGATTGGTAATTGTTCTAGCTTGCAAATGATTGATTTCTTTGGAAACCGTTTCAGTGGGGAAATTCCAGTCACTATTGGAAGGCTGAAAGTGTTGAATTTCCTTCACCTTAGACAGAATGAGCTAGTGGGTGAGATTCCAGCCACCTTGGGTAATTGTCATAAACTGAACATTCTGGATTTAGCTGACAATCAGCTCTCGGGTGCAATTCCTGCAACGTTTGGATTCCTCAAGGAATTACAGCAACTCATGATCTACAACAATTCCCTTGAAGGTAATCTTCCTCACCAACTGATAACATTAACAAACTTGACCAGAGTGAATCTTTCTAAGAACAGATTGAATGGTAGTGTAGCTGCATTGTGTAGCTCTCAGTCATTTCTTTCTTTCGATGTTACTGACAATGAGTTTGAGGGTGAAATTCCTTCCCAAATGGGAAACTCACCCTCCCTTGAGAGACTAAGATTAGGTAACAACAATTTTTCTGAAGAAATTCCAAGGACATTGGGAAAAATCCGTGAGCTGTCATTATTAGACCTCTCAGGAAATTCACTCACTGGACCAATACCAGCTGAGCTTTCTTTGTGCAACAAACTGGCTTATATTGATTTAAGCAGTAACTTTATTTTCGGACAAATACCATTATGGCTTGGAAGTTTATCTCAGTTGGGAGAGCTCAAACTCTCCTCCAATAATTTTTCTGGGCCACTTCCATTAGGCCTATTCAAATGTTCTAAGTTGCTTGTTCTCTCTCTAAATGACAACTCCCTGAATGGAACTCTCCCATCTGATATTGGTGAACTTGCAAACCTAAATGTGCTCAGACTTGACCACAATAATTTATCTGGTCCAATACCTCTGGAGATAGGCAAATTGACCAAGCTTTATGAGCTCCGGCTCTCAAGAAATGGATTCAATGGTGAGATTCCAGCTGAGTTTGGAAAACTTCAAAATCTCCAAATCATTTTGGACCTTAGTTACAATAATCTCTCAGGTCTCATCCCACTTTCTCTTGGGAAGCAGTCAAAGTTAGAAGCTCTTGATCTTTCCCACAATCAACTAACTGGAGAAGTCCCTCCACAAATTGGGGAAATGAGCAGTTTGGGAAAGCTTGATCTTTCTTACAACAACCTTCAAGGAAAATTGGATAAGCATTTTTCCCGTTGGCCAGACCAGGCATTTGAAGGAAACATACATCTTTGTGGAAGCCCTCTTGAGAGCTGCCACAGAAATAAAGACTCTGAAAATGCAGGCCTGAATGAAGCAACAGTAGTGATAATCTCTTCCCTTTCAACATTAGCTGCAATTGCACTTCTGATACTCGCAGTCAGAATCTTTTCCAAAAACAAGCAAGAATTCTGCAGGAAAGCCAGTGAAGTGAACTATGTTTACTCCTCTTCTTCATCACAAGCACAGAGAAGACCACTGTTCCAACTAAATGCAGCTGGAAATAGAGATTTCAGATGGGAAGACATCATGGATGCAACGAACAATCTAAGTGAGGACTTCATGATTGGCTCAGGAGGTTCAGGGAAAATCTACAAAGCTGAATTGGCATCTGGAGAGACTGTTGCTGTCAAGAAGATTTCATCAAAAGATGAATTTCTGTTAAACAAAAGCTTCGTAAGAGAAGTTAAGACACTAGGGAGGATTAGACACAGACATCTGGTGAAGCTAATAGGATATTGTAGCAACAAAAACAAAGAAGCAGGTTGGAATCTGTTGATATATGAGTACATGGAGAATGGGAGTGTTTGGGATTGGCTTCACGGGAAACCAGCGAAGGAGAGCAAAGTAAAGAGCACTCTTGATTGGGAGACAAGGTTCAAAATTGCTGTAGGATTAGCTCAAGGAGTTGAATACCTGCATCACGATTGCGTCCCAAAGATCCTTCACAGGGACATCAAATCCAGCAATGTATTGCTAGACTCAAAATTGGAGGCACACTTGGGAGATTTTGGACTGGCAAAAGCACTAACAGAGAATTATGACTCTGATACTGAGTCTAATTCTTGGTTTGCTGGCTCTTATGGCTACCTAGCTCCAGGTAGGTGATCAAAATACTGGTTTGAACTCACCTTTATCTTGCATCATCTTTTTCTTACCTTTAACCACTGAACAAACTTGTTTGCTATGGGCTTTATTTTCAGAGTATGCATACTCACAACAGGCAACAGAAAAGAGTGACGTTTACAGCATGGGAATAGTGCTGATGGAACTTGTTAGTGGTAAAATGCCAACAAATGAAATTTTTGGTGCTGAGATGAACATGGTGAGATGGGTAGAAATGAACGTGGATATGCGTGGCTTTACCAGTGAGGAACTGATAGATCCTGAATTGAAACCCCTTTTACCTGACGAAGAGTTTGCTGCATTCAAAGTGCTTGAGATAGCCCTGCAATGCACGAAAGCTACACCACACGAGAGGCCATCTTCGAGGAAAGCATGCGATCTTCTCCTCCATGTATTCAACAACAGGATGATCAACTTTGAGAAGATGAATTTGGAACATTGCAAATGAATTTGTTTTCTGAGGATTGAAACAACCCCTACTAGCATTATTGAAAATTTATGTAAACGTTACTCTTTTTTTCACATTACATAGAGAAATTGGCATAGTTGCCGTTGTTCAGCAGTTCCCAGCTAGCAGCCAAAATTTGCAACAACATATCATCAATTTTCAACGGTTCATGCTGAATGCTCACGCTTTAATTCCTCCGATGGGACGCTGATCAACTCTTGAATTAATTACTATAAAAGCCGTGTTCGGATGTTGAAGAAGATAAATTACATTATCATACTTATTTCTGTTATATATAGCGTCTATATTGCAAAAGCCGTTCCACAATTTGAGTGATTTTATCTCCTCTTTTTCGGATACAGGTGGGTTTGTTTTAGATTTTTCTTTTGCAGGCAATGGATTTTGGCCCATCTATACTTTCATCCACCGTTTGTAAATAGAGCACCTTACTCCTCCTTCAAACACACGCTTCCATATTCTCATTCATTCTCTTTCATTCTCTCATCCTTTCTCTCTTATATCTCTTTTATCTTGAGTTTATTTATTTACTCCTTTTAAGAATTATCTTCCGAACTTCCAAGAAGTTCTTATTATATCCTAAAGGGTTTGCACAATACACTGTGGATAAGTCATTGAGTTAAGAGCTATCTTCCGAAATTCCGAGAAGTTCCTATTGTATCCTGGAGGGCTTGCGCAATACACTGCGGATAAGTCCTTAAGGGCAGTGAATCTACACGTCTCGGGAAGTCTTTTTGGTTTGTGATTTTATCAGCTACTACAACAATCTCAAGGACTTATGGCTGACAACAACACATCCTCTACGAAAAATCCAAATACTGTTTCCGGAACTCAGACGGTCTTTGCGAAAGCTTTTTCGGATGTGTCAAAAATCGAGGTATTCTCTGGATAGAACTTTCGACACTGGCAAGAACGTGTTCTACCCTTTTAGACATGTATGGAGTTGCTACTGCTCTCACATCTTCAAAACCCAACTCCAATATCCCTTCAAAACAAGTTGAAGACTGGATTCATGCAAACAAGGTATGTCGACACACTTTACTTAGTGCATTGTCTACTGACTTGTTCGATGTGTATTGTTCATACAAGGAAGCAAAAGAAATTTGGGATTCTTTAATCCTCAAATATACTGCTGAAGAAGTAGTCAGCCAAAGATTTATCATAGGAACTACTACCGCTGGGAGATGATTGAAGATAAGGACATTAAGATCCAAATAAACGAATATCACAAGCTACTTGAAGATATCAAAACAGAGAACATAATCCTCCCTGATGAGTTTGTTTCAGAACTTCTAATCGAGAAACTACCGTCATCTTGCATTGATTATAAACAACAACTGAAACACAGGCACAAGAAGATGTCGCTTCAAGAGCTCATTACACACATCATAGTTGAAGATACCAACATGCAGGAATGTGCTACTACAAGAGCCAAAGCATTATCTACAAAAGCTTACGTTGTAGAAGAAAAACCTGCATAAAAAAGGTACGAGAATAAACCTTATCATAATAAGAATAGTAATTTTTGAAATTCTCGTCCCAAAGGATCTAACCCCACCTTTAAGAAAAAGGGAAATTGCTTCGTATATGGGAATCATGGCCATCATGCACCTCAGTGCAGGCGTAGAGCAAGAAACGACAATCCTCCTAGGGCAAATATAGCCTAAGGGGAAGATACTATAGTTGCGGTCGTTTCACAAGTAAACTTGATGACCAATGTGAGTAAGTGGGTGGTAGACTCTGGTGCTACCAAGCACATTTGTGCAAACATAAGTGCTTTTACCTCCTATACCAGTGTAGGGTATGGAGAAAAACACGTCTATCTTGGTGATTCCAGGACAGCTCCTATCCTAGGAAAAGGAAAGGTTCTTCTGAAGCTCACATCTGGGTAAACTTTGGCCTTGAGTGATGTGTTGCGCGTGCCCTCTATTAGAGTTAATTTAATATCTGTAGCACTACTTGGAAAAGTTGGGGGTTAAAGTGTCATTCGAATCTAACAAGATTGTAATGACAAAAAATAATGTTTTCGTGGGGAAGGGATATTGTGGTTAAGGTCTCTTCGTACTCAATATTTCAAAAATTATTAATAAATCTTCTTTTGCTTATATTGTTGACTTGTATGATATGTGGCATGCTAGATTAGGACATGTGAATTCTTTGTATATTATGAAATTGCAATGACTGGGATTAATTAATATGCATGATAAACAAAGTGGTAAATGTGATATATGTGTAGAATTTAAAATAACAAAGAAGATTTGTTATCTTGTAGAACGTCAATCTGAATTGTTAGGGTTGATACATTCTGATCTAACTGACTTAAAATAGACTATGTCTAGAGGTGGTAAAAATTATTTTGTGACCTTTATAGATGATTATTCTAGATACACCAAAGTGTACTTAATCAAGCATAAAGATGAAGCTTTCGATGTTTTTAAAGTATAAGGCAAAAGTAGAAAATCAATTGAATAAGAAAATTAAGAGGATTAGATCAGATAGGTGGTGAATATATTTTGTTTAATGAATATTGTGTTTGATAAGGTACCATCCATGAAGTAACCCCACCATATTCACCTGAATCTAATGGAGTAGCTGAGAGAAAGAATAGAACTCTTAAGAAAATGATGAATGTCATGCTTATTAGTTCTAGTGCACCTGATAACCTTTAGGGAGAAGCCCTTCTTACTGCATGTTTTTTACAAAATAGGATACCTCATAAGAAAACCGGTAAAACTCCTTATGAGTTGTGGAGAGGTTATCAACCTAATCTTAAATATCTAAGAGTGTGGGGGTGCCTAGCTAAGGTAATGTTACCTGATCCTAAGAAAAAGAAAATAGGCTTTAAAACCTCTTATTGTATGTTTTTAGGCTATGTTGAACATAGTGTTACCTATAGGTTTCTTATTCTTAAAAGTGATGTAATTGAACATAATACTATTGTGGAGACAAAAAATGTTGAGTTTTTTGAACATATATTTCCTTTAAAGGTTAGTGAGACACCTGAACAGTCTATAGATAACAATAGTGATGCCATGTGTGAAGTCTTTAGAAGAAGTAAAAGACAAAGGAAGGAAACTTCTTTTGGACATGACTTTTATACCTATCTAGTTGAAAATGATCCAACAAGCTTTCTAAAGGCTACTAGAGTTCCTGATGCAAAATAGTGGGATAAGGCCATTAGGACTGAAATTGAATCAATTCAGAAAAATAATACTTGGACCTTAGTAGATTTACCTAAAGGAGCAAAACCCATTGGTTGTAAGTGGATCTTTAAGAAAAAGTATCACCTAGATGGATCCATAGATAAGTATAAAGCAAGGTTAGTAGCAAAAGGTTTCACTCAAAAACCCAACATAAATTACTTTGACACCTTTGCCCCCTATGACTAGGACTTTCTCAATTCGAGTTTTGTTAACCTTAGCAACTACCCATAAGCTAGTGATACATCAAATTAATGTTAAGACTGCTTTTCTAAATGTGGATTTAGAGGAGGAAATCTATATGACTCAACCTAGGGGTGTGTGGTCCCTGGTCAAGAAAATAAGGTATGCAAGCTTTTAAAATCTTTGTATGGGTTAAAACAAGCATTTAAATAGTGACATGAAAAACTAAATAGTGTCTTACTATGTGATGGTTTCTTACCTAATGATGCATATAAATGTGTGTATTCTAAATCTGAAAATGGTGAATGTGTCATTATATGTTTCTATGTGGATGACATGTTAATATTTGGTTCATGAATTGATATAATTTCTAGAACTAAATTGTTTCTGTAAGACTCGTGAAAATTAATTAATTAAATAATTAATTAATTAATAAATGCGGGTAGAAAGCGCCTTTATGGAATTAATTATTGTTTAATGTGATGTGGAAAAGTACTAGCTCAAGTGGTTAAGAGTACTTTGATTGTGTGAAAGGACTTGGGTCCGAGTCCTATGTATGTCAATTATGTGTTGTTGTTTTATTATTGATTTTTAATAATATGTATTAGTATGGAATTGGTATTGTAAGCCTATCATGATTGAAGTGTGTCACTAACATGACTTGGTTGAATTGGTTATGCACTCGAATGGTGACTAAGTGGTCATGGGTTCAAACTTGGTTGGGAATGAAATTGGAACTTTATTTTTTAAAAGTGTGGTTTTGGAGGGAATATGAGAGGACAAAAGAAAACCTAGAAGGGGAAGCCAAGAGGGGCTGGAAAACATCCTATAATTACCCTAAATGAGAATTAAACACACTAAAGAGCCCATTTTCGTTTTAGTTTTAAAACCCATCTTAAAGACACCTATAAAAGCCAAATTTTAGGTAAAAGGGAAGGGTTTTGGCAGTGTGGTGAACTGGTATAGAGAGGAGCACGAGATTGAGAGTGTGAGTTGAGTTTTGGGTGTGCAAGGGTTGAAGCAAGAAGGCAATTGTAAATCACGGGTCATTCGTCTCTCTCTACTTTGATCAATAATTCCAGGTTAGGGGAGCTGAACCCAATTCTCGTATTATTGAATTGTTAGTATGATTTTGATGCATGTGCTCTATGAGTTTCGTGGTCAATATGATTGAATCAGAATCTCTTTGGGTTTCTGTCGATTGGTTAAAATTCTGTATGTGATCTTATGTTCAGGTTATTGTGATTTGGGAATGGTTGGTTTCAAGTATGGTAGGGATAATGTTTAATTCCCTTATATGGAAGTGATGTTATGGTTTCAATTCTAAATTTTTTGAGGATCAGTTAAGCTAAGACTCGGCCATATGTGTTGTGCATTACTTAAAATGGTTTGGTATTGGATTGGAATGTAGTTTGGTCTGGTGGTGATGTCTTGTGTGCGTGAACAGACTCGAAACCCTACAAGTCTCGCCCAAGCGGATCCACCTCGCATAAGCGAGAGTTGCAGAGTCTCACATTGGGTTTTGATTTGTGGTTCTCGCCTAGGCGACCAGTGTAACGTCCTAGCCGGAAATTACTATTTAAAAATAAATAAGAAATAAGATTTATAAAACATCGCATTCATTCTTGCAATTTCCTAAAAACGCGGGAAAATTAAAAGTTCGACATCGCTTCCGTAGTAACTAAAATCGTACTATTCCGTTGTTACAAAATCAAACCATAAAAATTACAAATGAAAATCATAATAAAACTGAGTAAATAACCCCATCGTGATCCACACTCTGTCTCTATGTATCCACCTGCTCACCTGCATTAACATTTGTTCCCATGTAACAAGTTACATGAACATCGCCACACACACACAGATAGGGTGAGCTCATTTAAATAAAACCAAACCAATATAATATTAAATTCAACGTCGTGACAATAAAACCCCGGGTTAGTATTCTTCTCCCTTTTTCCTTTACTCTCCACTTCCAGTACTTGCATTTAGACGTCTATCATTTTTATACCCTTTAGGTGAGAACAATGATCGATCTTTGTTGTACGAGTGTCTACTCACCCCTCCGACTACAGGCCACCACTTGATAGTCCACACGTGGGAATAACTTTGCCACAACATCTCACCGTGACACCAAGTGGAGCTCCCCGAAACAAACATAAAGTTTGTAGCTGTTCCAGACTACCAAAACTCTATCAGAATCACTCTGAAGAGGGCAATCACCCGAACCTCGCCGTACGAGCCACAACTCGAACACTCCATTGGACTTCCTAAACCACCAGGCTACAACCTTGAGTGGTCACGTGTTACCCCAATACAAGATTACACTCGTAACTGGGCCCCCAGCCAAAGCATCGCATCATGAACATCCCCTAAAGCTGTGTAGAAACCTTTCCTCGCGCATCATCACTGAACCAAAACCGCTTAACGCGCATGTCACGTCGCCAGGCAAACACTAGGTTCAAACTACCTGGCAGGCATCACACACCGCCAGACACCACGCGCCCGCAAAATCATCACTGCACCGTCACCGCCTGGCGGGGGACACGTACCGCCAGGCACCACGCGCTTGCAGAATCATCATTGCACCGTCACTGCCTGGCGAGGGACACGTACCGCCACGCGCCACGCGCCTGCAGAATCATCACTGCACCGTCACCGCCTGGCGGACTCCGTCCTGCCACCAGGCGCCACTCGTCGCCACCGCCTGGCGCACCTGCCACGCGCCGCCAGGCGCCACCGTGCCATCGGGGTCTCTGCTGTTCCATTCCGCCTGGCGGGACCCTCCCTACTGCCAGGCGCCACACGTCAATAGTGGCCATTGCCACTGATTTTTGTTCCGTCCGCCTGGCGACTCGCTCGCGCCACCAGGCGCCATACCAGTAGCGCTTTGTTACTGGTTTCTTGGCACATAAGCAGATCCCAAGGGACCTCAAATCATACAACACACCAAGTGATAGCACCAGTATGGTTTTCCAATCATACAACTATAATAACATTACAATACGCATATTTAGTCTTACTACCACATCAATTATTATCTCGCTCACATGCACTCCTTTATTTACTACTTTAAACATGCCATATGCACTCAACAGGCTCCAAGTTTTATAGTCATACAGTCTAATACTTGGATAACTCATGCCACCACAATTTAGACAATATTGCACATATACTTTAGTAATAAGGCCACCACCACCTGGACCATGTTTAGAAACGCAACACCCATACACTTTCACATAATCAATCTCACTCTTATTACCCAAATAACATGCATCCTGGATTATAGCTTATCTCACATAACCAAACATTTAAGGACAACCACTACCCCATATCATACTTCACCAATTTTACTCATTTTGATCTCTTTTAATCCCTATTATCCCTCATTAATCTCCTTACTCCATGTTAATCATACACTCCTGAACTTACCAGTCAAACACTCAATAACGCACGTCCCCAAATGAAACTCGAGTTATCCCACTGCAGTGAGGTGTCGCCTGGCGGCAATCCAGGCTTCGCCAGGCGGTGCTTAGAAATTTGGGTTATGCAGATTACTCTTGCACCCTTCGCGACCTTCCAAACACCCCCAACCACAGTACACACTTTTACACGAATAACTTAACACGCACACATCATACAAGTTCATGCTTGGTTCATATAATCATTTTCTTATAGCATCGGTGCATTAGTCATTGGTAAAACTAGTGTTTATTCATCCCCACCCCACAAGACCCTAACTCCCCAAATTCATTTAGGAGTCCATGCAATTCTATCAAATAATAACTAAAATCCATAATATATCATGACCGTGATATGGATACTATACAAATCCATAAAACCTCCCAATATCACTGTCAAAGCAAACAAAAAATAGAAGAATTGACGAAGCCACTTACGTCGCCAGGCGGGTCACCAACGACCGCCAGACGCTTCACATAGAAACCCAAAAAACTGGGCTGCAAACACATGCGTCGCCTAGCGGCATTTCATGCGCCGCCAGGCGGTTTCTGGGAAAACCCAGAAACGTGAAGAAAACCGAGAATAGTAGAGTTCATGCATTTCAATCACTTCATATAACACATATCCAAACAAGAAAGATTAAAACATCGAGTTAGAACTCCCATAACCTGGTTTCCTTTGCCAAAATTGAAGATTGCAAGCTTTTTCCTTGATCGCCAATGTCTCCCTTCTCCTTTCTCTCAAGACAGCCCTCAGTTTCACTCAAAACTCACCCAACTCACTCTCTTCCCTCTGATTTCTCTCCCTTTTCGTGCAGTAGCAGTCCAGACCAAGAAAACCCTTTTTCTCCCTTCAATTTGTCTTTTAATTACTTCTTAATGAAGGTTAATTAGCCAAAAACGAAAATTGGTTTTAATGCTGGTGATAAGTGTCATTCAAGACCATTATGGGATTGTTTTTCAGCCCCTTTGGCTGCCTCAACGTGGCTGCTAGGTTCCCTACCTCTTTCTCTTCTTTGTAAAAAAACCAATTTTAGCAAAAAGAAAACTTAATTTAGGTCTCACCAAGGTTTGAACCCCCAACCATGCAAATATTAAGTCAATTCATGTTTCGTGCTAACTAACATAATTCAAATATTATATTCTTACTTAGCACGCACATTCATATTATTAAAACAATAATAATTAAATAACACATAATTAGCATGCATAGGACTCGAACCCAAGTCCTCTCACACAATCAAAGTACTCTCAACCACTTGACCTAATACTTTTCCACATCACATCAACCACTGTTAAATGCCATAAAGGCTTCCATGACCCGCATTTATTAATTAATTAATTATTTAACTAATTAAATTTCACGAGTCTTACAACCAGGAAAAGGGGTTGAGCGAGGAAACCTGGGAGTTTTGAGCGCGACATCTCGCCCAGGCGAGATGTTTTGGAGTTCTGAGCGACAGAATTCTCGCTTAAGCGAAAATGGCTCGCCTAAGTGAGGTCGCGATGAGAATTCACGTTGGTTTGCTTGAATCCTCGTTTAGGCGAGGTGTGTATTATTTGAGCGATGGTATGGCTCGTCCAGGCGAGAGGATCTCGCCTAAGCGAGATAACATGATGCGGCCACTGTTTTAAGCTCGCTCAGGTGAGGCGAACTAGCCTAAGCGAGGCTGAGGGCTTAGCTTGGGTGAGAGTCCCTGACTTAAGCGAGTTTATGCGAATTGTCCATGTTTGTGTGTGCTTGTGTGTGTGATTTGGCTACTTTTTCCTATGTATAGGGAGTATATGCATGTGGTGTGGTGTTTGGGCTTGAAGGACTAAGTCCAATAGGGGTCTGGGATGTGCTTGATGATTGGACACATGATGGGCATGGAACTGGATGAGTTCCCATCGGCTACCAATGGGCGAGGAGTCCTTGGTATGGTGATTACATGTGTCGGGCGCACGATGGGCAAGGAACTGATATGTTTCCGTCGGCTACTATTGGGCGAGGAGTCCATACTATGGTGATTTCATGCGTGCCAGGGTCCAAGTTGAGGAGGCTTGGATGATTTACTACAGACGAGGAGTCTGTAGGGCAGGATTATGAGCGAGATAGGCTCATAGGGTTGGACCACGAATGAGTTAGTTTCGTGGGAGCACAGGGAAATCCCAAGACCTAGTTCATGTATATGACTCATGAAGGACTATGAGCTTATGGATGGGTAAATTTGAAAACAATGAGATATTTAATTATGTTATTTTGGGATGGGCGACATATTTACTTCATGTATTTTGTTTATATTTTGTGCATAGCTCACCCTTTCTGTGTGTGTGTGGCGATGATCAGATGATTCGTTATCTGGGAGCAGATGATTTGACAAGTGGGCCAGGAGATGCATAGACTCGGAATGAGGGATAGCTGGGGATTTATGTTTAGATGTTATTATTTTGATTTTGAGATAAATATGTAACCCTTTGGGAGCCATGTGAATATATTGTTTTAGTTTTATGAATTATGGACTCTTGTTTTTATGACATGTATATTTAAGCTTTAAATTTTCCCGCGTTTTTGGGAAATGTAATTCTATTAAATGAGGTATTTACTTTCATCTCTGATTCAGATGAGACAAAATCCACTAGTGGTTATGCATTAACACTTAGGGGTGGTGCGATTACATAAAGATCAGCCAGACAAACAATTATTGCAAGATCAACAATGGAATCTGAGTTTGTTGCTATCGAAATGGCTGGTAGTGAGGTTGAGTGGTTGAAAAACTTCTTAGCAAACATTCCTCTAGGAATGAAACCAACCCCATTTGTGTCAATACATTATGATTGCTAATCGGCAATAGCTATAGCTAAAAACAAGAACTATAATGGAAAGAACAGACATATACAATTGAGACATAATTTGGTTAAGCAGCTGCTAAAGAGTGGAATTATTTCCATTGATTATGTGAGGTCAGAACAGAATCTAGCAGATCCTCTAACTAAACCCTTGGGAAGAAACATGAAATTAGAAACATCGAGGGGAATAGGACTTAAGCCACTTGCAAACAAACAAGTGATGACAACCCAACCTTTGTGATTGGAGATCCCATGAATAAGGTTCATATGGGTAAAAATAAGTCACTTGTTCCTATGGTGTGTGTGAAAGTGCTAGAGACAGCATTATGAGGTTAAACTTTGTGATTAAAATTCTCTGTGGTATAAGAATCTTAGTTTAAACAAAGTTTTAATGATTTTCATATCCCTTACGGGTGGTGTATGATTTGTAGCATATACTTGATGAAATTACCTATGTGAGTGTCAAGTGGGGTCACTTGTATGAGATCTTGGCATGATCTCTAGAGCACTCATGAACACCAGGCACGTGTATGGCCTAGTAAGCGCAACACGGCGATAACAACAAAGAATTGTGGGGGTGTATTGTGATTGATGAACCGCTAACACACATCAAGTGTCTTTGGTTCATATAGCTTGCTATACTAACTACATTGTGTGTTAAGTTTCCTAATCTAAGACTAGTTCATATAGCTTGTTATACTAACTCTGATGCATTACATCCTATGTGAAATCCAATATTTTCTCTTTTCTTCTTTCTATCTCTTATTTTTTGCAATATGTAGGGGATTGTTATATACAATGTCTATATTGCAAAATTTGTTGCACAATTTGAGTGATTTTCTCCACTCTTTTTCGGGTGCAGTTCTTAACGTTGGGTTTGTTTTAGATTTTTCTTTTGCGAGCCATGGATTTTGGCCCATCTATGCCCTCATCCACCATCTAAAAATAGAGCACTATACTTCACCCTCAAACACACACTTTCATACTCTCATTCATTCTCTCTCATTGTCTCATCATTTCTCTCTTATGTCTCTTCTTTCATCCTAAGTTTATTTATTTACTCCTTTTAAGAGTTATCTTGCTAGTTCTTAAATCCTCAGAAATTCCGAGAAATTCTTGTTGTATCCTAGTGGACTTGCGCAATACACCACAGATAAGTCCTTAAGGGTAATGAATCTACACGCCTCAAGAAGTCTTTTTTGGTTCGTGATTTTTTTCGGCTACTACAACAGTTTCAACATATGAGTTTAAAATTCAGTTTTGAGCTGTTTCATTACATTCAGTAGTTCCTAAAAGTTATTTAGGACCTTCTTCAATCTTTCAATATATCTTTTAAAAACAAAATCTTAACATAAGTTTTCATATTCCAAAAATATTTTCCATTTTATCAGCGACTGTTATATTTCGTGGGACTCCTATTAACAGTATTGAACAGTGACGGATGTTTGGGGTGACGGGGCCATGGCCCCACAAAAAATTTAGATTTTTTTTGTATTCTAGGTATTTTGATTTTTTTTATAGTATAGATATTTGGTAATATATTACAAATTAATGATGATTAAATCAAATATTTTATTTCTTTTATAAATATAACAATTAATGTCAATAAATAATAAAATAAAAAATCAAACATAATAAAGAATACAAAATAAAAAAATTTATATAGATATTTTTATTATTTTTTTTCATTATGGTTTGAATTTTTAAGAAATTGTTCTCATCTCTCATTCTCAACTATTTTCTTTTGTTTCTGACGTTATTGGGGTTATCACACGTGGAAGTTGTATGAGATGGCATGCTGCGAGTGCTCATTCCATGACGAGTGAGAAAGAAATAGCAATCACAAAAGCAAAAATCATCCATTTCTTACGGTCACTCCCCATTTCTTCAATACCAACTTTAACTTTTAATACACTTCACACTTCAATACACTTCCCTTTTATACACATCAAATAATCAAATCAACCATTTCCACATCTTACTATTTATTAATTATTAATATGGATTCTTACGTGTTTGGTAATCCAACATTAATATTTTATTATGGTTAGTTTAACATTATGAATGTAAAATATTAATAAACCCATTTTTATATTGATACAATTTTAATATATATTGGAAAATTTTATTTTTGGTACGGTGGAATAAATGGACGAAAGAAAATGCATTTTACAATTTTGTGTGTTCAAACAACTAATAGGTGGTTGCATGATAATTAAGTTGGAGAATGTTAAAGTTATCAAATAAAGACAATGCAAAAAATAGAGATATTGGAATTACAAAAAAGAAAAAAGGCACGTGAGAAATAAAAGAGTGAGTACATAAATATACGTTAAAAAAATTGTATTATACAGAAGAGTCTTGTATAAGGTTATTGTATTGTCGTGGCTTCTCAACGTATTGCTCTATCAGATAAGTTATTAATCTTAAAGTGTTGAAGTTGCTTATGTTTCAAAAAATAATTTAGTAATAATTATTTTAGATCTCAAAGAAAGCTTGAAAAAATAATTTTCGAATAAAATCATCATATAAAATATCTCTTACAAATTTGTTTTGGACCTCTTCAATATTGATGAGTCGTACTTACTCGTGAAAATGCCATTAAGATCAAACATTTTATGACTTGAATGTGAAAATTTTTTTTAGCATTCAAAGATAAAAATATGGTAGAAAATATGTTTTTTTTTGTGCTAGAATAATTTTGGTCCATAAAAGATATTTGACTTGCTTCTCTCTTTCACAATTTATATTATATTATATTATATATATATATATATATATATATATATATATATATATATATATATAAATAAATAAAGGAATTGATATGCTTAAATTTCGTTTCTCTTTATTTTTACATTTTTTAGTTGTCCATGAACAATTTTAGCTTAGTCTATTCATTGTTTATAATTTTTTATTAGTTTTTTATGTGCTTAACTTAAAAACAACGCATACGAGTAATATTTTTTTTGTAATTAATATTAATGAAATTATGTAATGTGTATGTTATATATACATATAAATAGATTAATATTTAATTTTGAAAATTATAACTTTTCAAAAATAAGTACTTTATTCTTATCTTAATATCTTAAAATACTATCGTAAAAAAATAAAATAAAGAATATTATAAAAAATTGTTAGCTAAATTTTAAAAATTAATTTAAAAATTAATTATTTTTTATTCATAATAATAACTATTTTAATAACTAAAAATTAGTACCTAAATGGAGTTAATGACTAAAATTTTTATTACTAAAATAACTGTTAATCGTATAATTCAAAGTATACTAATTATTAGTTTTGATAGTAGAAAATATGTATTAAATTAGTGTGGGCACACGGCAAGTTGCGTTACAAAAAAGGAAAATAATAATAATGAGTAATAAATTAATGAATTGAATTATCTAGATAGAAGGGTTTTATTTTTCTTTTCATCACAAAAAATATCTTATAGCGATAATTTATGGTTATCTATATAATATTAAATATACCACTTAATTAAGTTTTAACTATTTCATCAATTTGATAACTTATAATTATAATTAGTTGGTTGGATTAAATAATTTTTATCTATTAAGTATTTATAATTTTTATGTTTTTCAATTAAATATATGTCATAATATTTTTTATAATTAGCTAACATGAGTGCTCTATTGTCCTCTTCTTTTTATTGTTAAAAATTATGAGATTTTATTATAAATATAAAATAATATGAGAAATAATAAGTGATTTTTATTGTTTTAATAAAAAATATATTGATAATAAGGTATTGTTATCCGTGGCGGATGTTTGTGGTGATTGGGCCGTGACCCCGCAAAAATTTAGAATTTTTTTTTTTTATATTTCAGGTATTTTAATTTTTTTTTTATTATTTTTATATTCTAGGTATTTTAATTTTATTATAGTATAGATATTAGGTAATATATTACAAATTAATGATGATTAAATCAAATATTTTACTTTTTTATAAATATAATAATTAATGTTAATAAATAATAAAATATAAAATCAAACATAATAAAGAATACAAAATAAAAATATTTATCAGGATACTTTTTATTTTTTCTCATTATGGCTTGAAATAAGAGATTGTACTTCAGGACTAAGTAGTTCTTTATCTTTTTCTTGAGGTCTAAAAGGGTCTTTATCAACATCTAATGACCTTATCACTATTAGAGTGCATAATGAATGTGATTTGTCCATATAAAACTTTTAAAGCACTTTCGTTATATAAGTTTCTTGATGTACAAAAACACCTTTGTTTAAATACTCAATTTGTAATCCCAAACAAAACTTTGTCCTTTCAAGATCCTTCATCTCAAATTCTTTCTTTAAACTAGCGAAAACACAGGCGCTGTCGCGCCTGTGTATTCGCTTTTTTTTATGTATCTATATGTATAATATTATGAATAATCGATGACAATTTATGATGGATATATGTAGATTGGTTGAAAAATAAAGCAGTAAATTACTAATTTGTAAGATTGTGTATCAATTAATATTTAATACATTTGATCAAGATTTGGGGTTAATGAGCTATATGTGATAAAGTCAATGGTAGTTGTCCATAAATATACCAGAAACTGACATTTAGAAAGGGAATTTGTAACTTATTTCTATTATATTATTTTCTATTATACATAGATTGCTTGTTGTTAAGAATAATCGATGACAATTTAACTATTGATGAATAAAGTTTGACTAACAATGTTCAATGTTAGTAATGTGCGTATTACTTGGTCATACTTTATTGTCATTACGTCTTGGAAACCTTTGTGGGACAAAACCATGACCTAATATTTAAAAATAAGATAAATTATATTTGAATCAAATATATACTTTACAGGAAATGACTAAAAAGAATGTAAGCATTCTCGGAAGAATTTTCTCGGCTAATGACATAGAGTAGTGATGAGGTGGGTTTAAACCTAAACAAAGAAGTTGTATTCTACTTTTTTTGTATAGAGTTATATATAAGTTTTTTGTTTAAGCGCAAGTAAATGTAATTATTTATGAAGTATTTTTTAAGATTGTTAGAATACATTATTGTTTATGTACGTTTTTTTATTGTTGTACATAATACAAAGGATATAGTGTACTGACCACAATCTATGTTACTGATAGGTGAAGTACTTGACAATGCTTTATATACATTATATTCTTCAAACCTTTGTGGTGCATGAGTAGAACCTGTTATGTGAAAGCATGGAGCATAATAAATAAAAATATGTAAATATTTCATAAAATGGTAAGTAAATAACATGGATTAAATATTGATGAATAAAATTGACTGACCATATTGAGTGTCAGTAATGTGTGTATTACTTGGTCCTGTTTTATTATCATTACATTATGCAAATCTTTGTGGGACCAAACCATAATCTAATATTTAAAAAATAAGTTAAATTTATTTAAATCAAATATATAGTTTACAGGAAATAACAAAAAAGAATGTGAGGATACTCGAAAGGACATTCTCGGCCAATGACATACAGTAATGATGCGGAAAAATGTGGTGTTACCTGCATAGTTACTGATCGAGCCATTTGCCGAATAGATGTCATTCTCAATCGGGGAGCTCTGTTTGGCATTTGGACAATGTTGGTTGTGTTTTCAAGATTATTTTTCCTTCTTTTAGATTGTTCAATAAGTCTTTGTTGAGGGATCATTCTACGTCTTCTATTTGCAGCATTTATTCTCCATCTTTGTCTCTGTTGTTCTGATGTTGATTTGTTAGAAGGAATATTTTCTGTTTAGATATGTTGTCTATTTAAACCAAAAACAATAAATAATAAATCCAAAATTAATATAAATTTAAAAATGTATTACTTGGAAGAAAGTAATGAATGAAAAGAAGGACAACGAAAGTAGTACATAATATGTACAACAAATAAAACTAAAAGAAGATAATGATATAGGAAGATATACCTAAATGTGTGAGTAGAAAGAGTATAAAATTTGATTTGATGTAACAATGAAAAGTAACAAATGCAGATGATGACAGGCTGGTTAGCAAGTTACTGAAGAAAAAAAAAAAGATTTGTAATTAAAAATAATCATTTGTCAGTTTTAAAATAATATAGCATGTTAAAAAATTGCTAAGTTCTAAAGAAACACTGAATAAAAAATTTCTAAGTTCTAAAAACAACGTTGAATTGTAATGATAAAATAAAGTGACGTAGTGTATAAATGTTATAAATTTGTAAAATGATTAAAAATTAAAAACATTGTTGTATAATTAAAAATAAAAAAATACTAATCTTGTAAACTTATAAAGTGTTTAAAAGTTAAAAATAGTTATAATGAAAAATATTTATGAAAAAAATTTATGTAAACTGGTAAATTAAGAAAAAAAATTTAAAGTATTATGAATGAAAAATATTCATGTTATAAACTTTGAAACTTATAATAAAAAATATCTTTATTGTAAAGTTATTAAATAATTTAAAGTTATAAACAGTTACAGTGAAAAATATTTATGTTGTAAACTTATAAATAAATTAGAAATTAGAAATACTTATCAGCTAAACTTATAAAATAATTAAAAATTAAAAATATTGATGTTGTAAATTTATAAAGTGATTAAAAATTACAAATACTTATAATGAAAAATATTACACTGTAAACTTAAAAAATAAATTAAAATTAAAAAAATAGAAATACTTATCAAGTAAACTTATAAAACGATTAAACTTAAAAACATTAATGTATAATTAAAAGTTATAAATATTAATCTTGTAAACTTATAAAGTGATTAAAAATTAAAAATACTTACAATTAAAAATATTTATGTTGTAAACTTAAAAAATAATGAAAATTTTGAAACACTTATAATAAAAAATATTTATGTTGTAAACTTGTAAAATTATTACAAATTTAAAATATTTATCAGGTAAACCTATAAAAATAATGAAAATTTTGAGACACTTATAATAAAAAATATTTATGTTGTAAATTTATATATTAATTAGAAATTATAAATACTTATCAGGTAAACTTAAAAAATGATTAAAAATTTAAAATATTGATGTATAATTAAAAATTAAAAATATTAATGTTATAAATTTATAAAGTGATTAAAAGTTACAAATACTAATGAAAAATATTACACTGTAAACTTAAAAAGTAAAGTTAAATTTAAAAAATTTATAATAAAAAATATTTATGTAATAAACTTTTAAGATTATTAAAAAAAATAGAAATACTTATCAAGTAAACTTATAAAATGATTAAAAATTATAAACATCTATGTATAATTAAAAATTATAAATAGTAAACTTATAAAGTTATTAAAAATAAAAGTTATTTATAATGAAAATTATTTATGTTGTAAACTTAAAAAAATAATAAAAAATTAAAAAAAAAACTTATAATGAAACTTCTTCATCCCGCCTGTTGCTGGAACAGATTTTATGGCAGTTTTTGTGGCCAGTTGCTTCCTAGGAGCCCTCCGGTAGATTTGCTTGCAGTTTGCTTTGTTCGTGCCATTAGTAAAATAAATATGTCGTAAACCAATATGCGAAAGATATTTAGAAACCATTACGCGAAAGATTACAAATTTGAACTTTGCGTATATATAGATATTGAAGATTAAAATAATCAAATCGCAGAGACAAAAGAACACACTCTTTCTCTCTGAATTCTATTGCTTTTTGCGTACTGTGACTTTCCTTGCTACTGTCTGCTGCGTCCAAACTGTGTGAACACTGTGCAAATTGCACATTAATCTTCAATATCCTAACAATAAGCAAACCCTAACAATAAAAAAACTCTCATCTCACAACAAAATTCTCCACCTCCTTAAACGAAATCTATCATAAAACAATCGTGTAAAGAAGATGTGCACACAAAATTAATGGTGAGATTATAAAAGATTTAAATTTCATTTTTCATCGTTGATACAGGAAAAAAAATTGAAACATAAGAAACAATAAAAATACATGAAAAGCGAGTAATCATAAATTGGATAATTGGACATTTAATAGTAAGCATACACACCGGATAATCATAAATGAAAAGGAACAATAAAAAATACCTTTTAGTTTAATCCAATGAAGATAAATAGCATCAGCAAGCAAGACAAGACAACTTCACGAAAGGAATAATAATGAAATGATGTTGTTGCAGAGAAAAAACAAACGATAAAATAACGGTTATATGTTAAATTATTTTTAAAATAATAAATAATTTATTATATTAGAAAGGGTAGAATAGGAATTAAAAAATGTGGACACAATTGAGGGAATCCCCTTTATTATTGTTATAGATAATCAATTGCCTTTGTGAGCTCATTAGGAGTTCCAATTATGTTTATGTCATCTACATAAACAGCAAGTATAGCAAAGTCATTCTCAGATCTTTTCATATAAATACAAGGACAAATAAGGTCATTTTTATACCCTTCCTTAGTGGGCATCTTATCATTAAACTTCATCAAGGTCTCCACTACCTCCCTATCAAATATTGACAACTCCTCCCTTTTCATATCCTTATAACGTCGAGGGTTGTCAATCCAACTGAATGGGAATTTCGTGCTCCCATCATCGTTGTAAAAGTAGGAGTGTCCCGACTCCTTTACTACCACTTTAAAGAAACCATCTTTAAAGTGCTTAAATGATTGAGTAAAAGCATCCAGTCTACTTATTCTTGGCCGGCTTATCAACGATAGCCAAGTAGTTAGACTCTTGGGATGAGTGTCGTAAAAATATAAGAAACAACGGGGTGATAGTTGCAAATACAAAGACCGGCATAGCAGCCGGAAGGCCTACAGATACGCCTAGCTATTGGGATGTAGCTGAGTAAGGGCAACATTTAGCAAACATAACACGCCCATTGTGAAATCATAAAAGGGCAACCTCACGTACAGTTGTGAGAAATGGCACATATACATGTACAAAAACCCCTCCGAAGCTCCCTCCTGGCCGTGGCATAAGCAGTCAACCGCGCTTAGTCTTTCCAAAGCCACGATATCTCGCTTGATATTCCTCTCCAAAATAGGTATGCAGTTTAGTCAAGAGTTTAACAACCGGGACCATCTGAACAAAGAATGTTGGGTTCGCACATCCTCAGCCACCCATCCATATCTGGCTCTCGCCGGCAAGCTGCTTTCCGCTATCTCCTCTAGCAGATCCTCCCTTATTTCAGTAGTCACCTCCATTGGGATCCTCTCTTCACTGGCCAACTAGCCACTAACCTCACTCCCTGACCGACCACTACCCTCTTCCCCTGAATGTCCACTCCCACTACCCGAACTAGATGTTGACACGCTACCGCTAACACTTGACATACCTTTTCAAAATTTAAGATGACGACAGAGACAATGAACATATCGGACAGATCTAACGCACACAAATCACTTTTCTCAAACTTTTGCAAATGAAGCAAGATGAACAAATATTTCTAACCATCTGTATTTATAATCAACGTTTGAGCCACTATAAAGTTTGCCCACCCAAACAATAAGCACATGAAACGTCACGATGAATGCGAAGCATCACAAGTTTAAAAATGGTTGCGCAAAGCCCTCTAGTAGGAATCTTGACAACTGACAACACTTCACCTACCTCCATCATTTTTGACAATCTTAGCAATGATCACCACATCTCAAGATTGGGGGACTACCATACCATACCAAGAAGTAATTTTTTCTTGCCAAATAACCGAAAACTATCAAAACAAACACGCAGATTGCTACACAACCTCCATCACCAAATATCAACAGACCGATATGATCAAACACACCGCTAACACTGATACGACTCATCACTTACTCCAAACCGATAACATCCAAACCTTCGACGCGATATATATCTCGCCAAAGGCTGGGGGACTGATGTACTATATCTAGGCAAACTTAGATAACCATTCAGTTTAAGCCGCCTATACATAGTTCTATAATAAAGATAATAGACGGATAGTCAACTAAGCGAGATCGCATACATGGCGGCCTAGGCCGCCTACTATAAAGGATACAATGTAATACATAGCTGATAACTCCAAACTTAAGCCTCCCACAAATACTTAGCACTTGGGCTCAGCCTAGGCACATAGAGAATTTGAATATTGGCCCAAAATGACTAAAAATGGGCCTAGTTCACAAGAAGGGGTAGACACAATTAATGACTCTATAAATACGTGTGGTAACTCCTTAAGGGTCCAAACCGACTACGTTAGGAGACGACGTGTACAAGTCAAGAAGAAGCCAATTTGAGAGGTCAAGGATTGGGGTAAGGCATTACTAGTGTTCCCTAACATCTCTTACTTTTTTCATTTTTTTCTGCAGGAACATTTCTGAAAAGAAAAAAAAATCTATTTTTTTGCTCTTATATCTCCTCGTTCTCTTCCATTCTCGAGAAAGAAAAGAAGAAGGTAATTTTTTCATCTACTTTATACTGAAATATTAGTTTAATAATTTATGTAATAGGTATCTTTTATATTGATTTGTTATTTTATGAACATGGTAGAAAAAGTATTGTATTGTGTGTTTTTTTATAACCGGATTTTAATTGTAGTTCCATTATATGACTTGAGTTTCTCACAAATTGTTCTCATCTCCCATTCTCACCTATTTTCTTTTGTTTCTGAAGAGAAAAATATTTATTATTTCTGCTCTCATATCTCAGTTGTTGTGTTACATTCTCAAAGAAATAAAGAAGGTAATTCTCTCTTGTCTCACTTGATAGTGAAATATTAGTTTAATAATTTATTTAATAAGCATCTTGTATATTAATAATTTTTTTTATGAACATAGAAGAAAAAATATTATACTGTGTGTTTTTTATAACTGGATTTTAAGTGTGGTTTGATTATTATCAAATTTTCTTTTGCTATTTACGTCTCTCAATTTTTTATTTGATTATGATAAGTTTTTTTTTAGTCTTTTTTTTAAATAGGTATATTGATGAAGAATAAAAGAATAAATTCATTTTTTAAAAGTGATAAAATTGAAGTTACCCGTGAAAATGAAAACAGGATAAATTCAGCTTTGCTAGATATTCATTTTTAGTCTTATTTCCTTTTTAGTTATCGTTATACTAAATTATGTATTCATTTTTATTGTATTAGTGACAATAATTAAATGTATAAATTTTGAACGTATATTTTGGTCCGCCCAACATTGTTGGTCAAGATCTGCCACTATGCATGATAATGAAGTTTGAGAATGTTAAAGTTAACTAATGAAGACAATGCAATACAAGAAATAGAAGTATTACTTTAACTATAAAAAATAAAAATAAAAAGCACGTGAAAGAGAGTTTTTTCAATTGAATGCATTCAGTCAATTGAATTATTTTTCAATTGACTGATTTTTTCACTTAACTCAAGTGAAATCAGCTGACTGTATGGAAAATTCAATTGACTGTTTTCACTTAAACCAGACTAAGTTGTGTTTTCGCGAGCAAAGGTGTGAATCTGAGTTTTTTTGCATGAAACTTTGTCATTCTTCTTTGGAAACCCCCCTCTCTCTGCAATACACAGCTGCAACTCATCTTTTGAATATCATGGTTGATCTTGGTTTGTTTTGGAGGCATTTTGGCTTGTGAGTAGCTTGAAGAACACATGTATGGTTGGCTAGGGACAGCCACCATCAGGTTTGAATGTTTTTGTGCCTATGGTTGGTTTGCGTGATGTGATTTCAAGTCTGTAAGTCTGATTCTTGCAGGGTGTGTGTCTATATTTTTGTGTGAGTCAAAAATCTTGTGCGTGTCTTTATTCAAAAGTGTAATCTTGGTGTGTGATTTGTAAAAATTTTGAATATAGTGAAAATCGGGCTCAGGTTGTCCTGGTAAACTGGATGTAGCTCCGTGATTGAGTGAACCAGTTTAAAAACAGTTGTGCATCTATCTTTCCCTCATCTCACTCTCTTTGAAACTCTTTGAAAACTCAAGAAAACCAAGAAATTTGTTCTTTGGTGTGATTTAATGCGTTTTTGTATAATTTGAGGCTTTATACTTGTCATAAATACTATTTGAAATAAGTCTTCTATGTAAAAGATTGTTGTTTGAGTTGAATTTGCGAATTCTGCATTCTGCATAATTCTCCAGTATTTTAGCCGACTGATTTGTCTTTTTAATCGACTGTTTCATAGCTTCAAGATCAAATTAGTCTGCTGATTTATATTTTAATCGACTAAAAGTGTACTGGTCTGCTGCATTTACATCCAAACTTTCCAGTCCATTAGATTCAATTGAAAAGTGGTTTAAACTTTTGAAAAAGTTTTATAAAGCCAATTCAAACCCCCTCCCCCCCTTCTTGGCTAAAATCACCATTTGAAAACTAACAACATCAAATAATAAAATCAACCACTTCCACATCTTACTATTTATTAATTATTAATATGGATTCTTACGTGTTTGGCCATCTAACATTAATATTTTATTATGGTTAGTTTAACATTATGAATGTAAAATATTAATAAACCCCTTTTTATATTGATACAATTTTAATGTATATTGGACGATTTTATTTTTGGTACGGTGGAATAAATGGATGAAAGGAAATGCATTTTACAATTTTGTGTGTTCAAGCAACTAATAGGTGGTTGCATGATAATTAAGTTGGAGAATGTTAAAGTTAACAAATAAAGACAATGCAGAAAATAGAGATATTGGAATTATAGAAAAGAAAAAAGGCACGTGAAAGAGAAAAGAGAGAGTACATAAGATATATGTTAAAAAATGTATTATACAGAAGAGCCTTGTATAATGTTATTGCATTCTCGTGGCTTCTCAACATATTGCTCCATCGGATAAGTTATTAATCTTAAAATGTTGAAGTTGCTTATTTATTAAAAATTTTATTTTAGTAATAATTATTTTAGATCTCAAAAAAAGCCTCAAAAAATAATTTTTGAATAAAATCATGATAAAAATATCTCTTACAAATTTCCTTTAGACCTCGTCAATATTTTTGAGTCATACTTACTCGTGAAAGTGCGATTAAGATAAAAAATTTTATGACTTGAATGCGAAAAATCTTCTTAGCATTCAAAGATGAAAATATCACTAGTGTAGATTGTACTTTTTTAACTCGGCTTATATGCCTCGATTAACAAGGAACCGAAGCATATAATGGTGCGGTGACATTTTTACAATTCCAGCCAACTTTTATGCCTCGGTTCATCATATACCCAAAGCAAAAAGGGGTGTTCTGCTTCAGTTCATTAAAAATCGATGCCAAAAGCCATCATATGCCTCAGTTACAGACCTGAAGCCAAAACTGCCACTAGTCGTTAGATATTTGGCCTCGGGTGGATGGACACCAGTGCCAAAATATAGAGACCTGAAGCCAAAACTACCACTAGTCGTTAGATATTTGGCCTCGGGTGGATGGAGACCAGTGCCAAAAGCCATCATAGAGTTTATTTAGGGCTCATCTTCCCCGCGCTCTGCATTTCTTGTCTCTCTCTCTCTACAACCTACGCCTCCACCGTGCTTCCACCATGTTGCTCCTGCCACCGTCGCGTTGCCTCCAGTTGTTCGTTGCATCTCCATTTCGTCGCTCTCCATTTTTGTCTGCCATTCATTCTCTTGTATCTCTCTCTACAACTTGAACCTCCATAGTCCTTGCCACCACGTTACTCCGGCCATTATCGTGTCGCCTCTATTGGTTCGCTACACCTCCATTTCGTGCACCTCCTTCTCCATTTTCCGGCAACTGTCGTGTCGTCGTTCCTCCAAGGTAAGGTTCCAACGCGTTTTTGTTTTATTTTCCATTTTGTATATATTAATTTTAAATTTCGGTTATTGCGAGTATTGATTTGCATTGGGATTGAAATTGTTTGGAGTGTTTTGAGTAATTTTGTGAGAGAATTGGGTCTGAATTTAAGAGCATTGCATCTGAAATTTAGAGCATTAGTCTGAATTTAAGAACATTGTAACAACACTATAATTAAATAGGTAATATATTTTGTTAAGGTTTTTGGTTGTTTTTGCTTTTTTTTTCTTACTTATGACCTTCTCTTATGTTTTTTATTGTCTCTTGAAGCTCTCGAACACGTTGCATTGCATCATCTTCCATTGTCATTCGCTTTTTATGCTCCTAGGTTCTAATTCCAATATTTTCCTATGATTTTGTAGTTTGTCATGTAATAGTTTTATATTTTATATATGTGATTAATTATTTGTTTAAATATGTTGTTTGCTTTTCTTATAGTGTGAGTTAGCCTTAGTTTCCCATTTGAGATTCAATACGAAAATTATGTATTGTCCTCGAGTTTTCATTTTGAAGAAGCTACATTTTTTTAAAATTAATATAAGGGGATACAATACTAATAATTTAAATGTATTGAATCTTAAATTATCCGATTGGACAGTTTAAGAAGATTAATCACTTTCTAGTAGTTTATTAGTGCATATATATTTTAAAACACATATCTTAAAAATCATGAATATTTGTCAACAATGTTTTGTATTGATCTTCGGGTGCATATTTGATTGTGGTTGATAATCACTTTCATCTCGTGTATCCTGAAAGCCAATGCGAAATGCTAGTAAAATTTCATGAAATTTAAGATATGTATTTTAAAAGTAATATGTACCAATAAAATAAAGAAAGTGAATCTTCTTAAATGAGATAGGGCACACATTCACTAAGACGTGAGCATTGATTCAAAGATTACTGAAATTGTTCACGCAATTTTAGTATATATACCTATGGATCGAGAATGGATTAATTTACCACGTATCAACGATGAGTATGAGAATGGAGTAGAAGAATTTATAAAATTTGTGCAACATTATGAGGGTAGAAGTGATGATGAGGTCAAGTTCAGATGTCCTTGTGTCAACTGTTTGAATGGGAGAAAATTGAATGCAACTCAAGTTAGGGAACATCTTACTTGTGATGATTTCCTTAGAAGTTATACAATATGGACATGACACGACGAATTAATAGACTTTCCAACTATTTCTCGAATTGAACATGATGTCGATTCCACCATGAAAGAGCAACGGGAAGAGCGATGTGAAGAGCGAGTAGAAGAAGACAATATGGAGGACATGATACGGGATGTTGGCGCATAAGCTTTTGCACAAGCGCATATGTATGAGACTGTGTTTGTTGATGCGGAAACTCCGTTGTATGTCGGTTCAACTACGTTCACGCGATTATCAACATTTTTAAGACTTATGAATTTGAAAGCAACCAATGGTTAAACAGATAAAAGCTTCACAAAATTGCTCATGCTCTTGAATGAAATGCTTCCCGGGGGAAATACTCTACCCACTCGAAACTATGACGCCAAGAAAATTCTTTGTTCGATGGGTATGGAGTATAAAAGGATACATGCATGTCCTAGTGTGGGTCGTCACGGTACAAGCAGAAAAGAAATAGTGAAGATAGTGGTCAAATAGAGAATGAAGGATCTGCTTTTAAAGTAGTTTAGTACCTTCTAATCGTGCCCAAACTCTAAAAACCTTAGATGGCATGCAACTAAGAGAAGATGTGATGGACTGCTTCGTCATCCAGCTGATTCAATGCAATAGAAAAATATTGATCAAGAATTTCCCAAGTTTGGTGAATAATGTAGAAATATTCGTTTTGGCTTAGCTACCGATGGAATGAATCCATTTGGTAATTTAAGTACAAACCATAGTTGTTGGCATGTTATATTATTCATTTACAACTTATCTCCTAAACTCTGCATGAAGAGAAAATATATGATGTTGTCTATGATAATATATGGTCCAAAGCAGCCTAGAAATGACATAGATATATATCTCAATCCCCTAGTTGAAGACATGAAGTTGTTGTGGGTTGATGGTGTTGAAGTATTTGATGTTTTTGCTTCTGAAACTTTCATGATGCATGCAATGTTATTTTGCACCATTAATGACTTTCCAACTTATGGTATTTTGTCGGGGTACAATGTCAAGGGTTATAAAGCATGTCTTATATGTGAAGAAAACACTGCATCTCATCAGTTGAAAAATGGAAGGAAGACCGTGTATCTGCGCCATTGAAGGTTTTTGCAAGCTAATCATCCTTATCGAAGGTTAAAGAAAGCATTCAATGGACATCAAGAGAATGACGAAACACCAATTCCATTAACTGACCTTCAAATTCATGAAAAAGTTATAAAGTACATCATGTATTTGGGAAAACATCCAAGAAGTCATCTGCATCGAGCACTTGGAAGAAAAAAGCAATATTTTTTTATCTTCCATATTGGTCAAAGTTACAAGTTAGACATTGCATAGATGTCATGCATGTAGAAAAAAATGTGTATGATAGCTTGATTGGTACACTACTTAACATTCAGGGAAAGACAAAAGATGGAGTAAATGCTCGTTTAAATTTGGTTGAAATGAAGATCTGAGAAGACTTGGCACCAAGGGAGGTTGGTAGGTGTACTTATTTGCCCCCTGCATGTTACAATATGTCCAGACAAGAGAAGATAAGTTTTTGCTTATGTTTAAAGAGTGTCAAGGTACCTCAAGGATACTCTTCAAATATTCAGAGTTTAGTGTCCATGCAAGACTTGAAGCTTGTTGGCCTAAAGTCTCACGATCGCCACATCTTAATGCAACAATTGTTACCTGTAGCTATTCCTAGAATTTTACCCAAAAATGTTAGACAAAATATAACACGTTTGTGTGCATTCTTCTCTTCAATTTGTACCAAAGTCATTGATCCTTTAAAGTTAGATTAACTTTAAGCTGAGATTGTTATCATCTTGTGTCAACTAGAGATGTTTTTCCCTCCATCTTTTTTTGACATCATGGTACATTTACTTGTTTATTTAGTAAGATAAATCAAGTTTTGTGGACCAGTATACTTAAGATGGATGTATCTCATTGAACGTTACATGAAGATTTTGAAAGGGTATGTGAAAAATCAATATCGTCCAGAAGCTTCAATGATCGAAAGGTATATTGCTGAAGAAAGTGTCGAGTTTTGTTTAGATTACATAGCAAAAGCAAAACTGATAGGAGTTCCCCAAACATCATGGTTGAACAAGTGTTCTATAAGTAATAACATCCGAAGTGTGAGTATGGTTAGCAAAGATCTCAAAGAGTTGTTGCAAGCACACCTATACATATTAAACAACACAAATGAGGTAATGTCTTACTTATCTGCACACAAAATGATTGTGAAAGAGAACAATCCAAGACAATCAGAGAAATGACATTTGATGGAGCATAATAGAACATTCATGCCTTGGTTTAAACCTAAGGTTTTAAAAGATCCATAATGTTCTAAGACTTTGATGTGGTTAGCAAATGGGTTGAAATTTGATGTCATCTGTTGCACAAGTTATGAAATTAATAATTGCACATTCTATACGAAGTCTCTAGATGATAAAAGCATAATACAAAATAGTGGAGTCAGTCTTGAAGTTGAATTACTAAAATTTTCTACATCTAAATATCAAAATCCTGTATTTGGATCAATGACATACTATGGTGTAATACAAGAGATATGGGAGATTGATTATACCATGTTTAGTATTCCACTGTTCAAATGTAAGTGGGTTGACAATAAGAGTGGTGTCAAAATGGATGAATTAGGAATGACTCTAGTTGATTTTCGAACGGTGGGTTATTGAGACAAACCATTTATCATGGCACAACAAGCATCTCAGATTTTCTATATTAAAGATCATGCGTCTGAACATTGGTTTGTCGCTCTTCATGAAAAAAAAACAAATTGATCCTAATGAAGAGAATCTAAGTGATCTTAATATTGTTGTCACCCACTCATTTAGAAGAACGATAAATGTTGATGAAATCCCTCTTGTTGATGTTGTACACGCAATTCGAAAAGATCACGATGAAGGAATATACATATGACCAATCAATAACTTTATGTGTGAATTTCGTGTTCTTGTTAAAATTGATTTGTTTTGTTAAATAATGTTTTATATGTGATTTTATATGTTGCGTATTAATGTTTTGTGATGTTTTCATTTCACAAATATATGGTTGAACATCATAGTTCATCAGAGGATGGAGACCCTACTAAGAGACCCACCAAAGGAGCCACTAGGTTGAGAAAGCTCTTAAGTAGAAAAGCTAATGGTCAAAAAACACTTGTTGATATTAATATCGACACTGGAATTCCTAAAGTTTGTTATGCAGACTTCTTCAAAAGCTATTTAAGAATGTTGGCACAAGAGAGAATATCAATCCTTACTACATCTTTTGATCATGTCCTGAAAATGATTGGAACATGATATGGCATGATTTATTGGTAACTAATATTAATGTCATTAACGTTATACTTTGATTTTTTTGATAATATGTTAAATATTATTGATGACATTTTCTATATTATAGCTAACATTTGATATTCAAAATGTGGCGACGCTTAAACACAAACTTTTGTCATCGGTGGCTGAGAAATTTCATGGTTTTAAGACCAAATTGACTTCTAGGTATGTCTTTGAATCTAAAAAGAAGGAAAATCCATTGTTGAAATACACTTGGATTGATGAAGACACATGGCGTCAATTTCTTGAGCTTCGGACATCTAAGGGATGGTAGGTATGTTTATTTCAAATCATCAATTGCACAATTGATAATTATGCACAATTTGAACTAATTCATAAAGTGGGTTTTGATATGTTACAGGAAAAGAAAAAAAAGGCTCAAAGCATAAGTGCTCAAAATAAAACCCGCACATATTGTCTCGTGATGGGTATAGAAAACTTGAAGAAAATATAATGTGAGAAAAGAAAAAATTTGGGCCCCCACCTTCTGAGGGTGAAGATATTGAGCCTCCTTCACCACCACCATATCATCAAAAGTGGAAGTTAGTCCGTCTACGCACATAAGGCAACTACACTTCTGAATCTGCACGAGAAATCTTTGAGAAAATTGTAAGATACAATTCTTCACTAAATAACTCATTTGTGTTTTATTATATGATTTTTATAACTTTTTTGTTACATTGCAGAATTCGTTGGTTGAGCAGAGCTCCCAAGAAAGATTCACTCCAAAACGTCGTCATGACATACTTGTTGCTGTAATTGGATGGCCTAAGCACCCTGGACGTGTGTATAGTGCTGGATCAAGAGTCGGCATACGCCAATTTTTTGGTTCCTCCTCTCGTTAGTCTTCATGCAGTCATAGTGCTGATTATGAAGAAAGACTGACGGAAAGAATCACTATGAGGGTGAGAGAATAACTTATGCGCCAATTTGATAATTATGGCATTCGTTCGCCAGTGGATCCTCCACCAGAACTAGACCCATTTGTGCCTCCCACGGGTAAATCTTTTTTTCTATAAGTTATGAATTGAATAAATGATATTTAATAAAATAATTGAATAACATTAATAAATCATTTACTCTAACAAGTAGAAGCGGAAATGGGAGTTGTTCATCTCCACCCGGGGATGACATGGACGACACTCATCTATGTCAACTATATATTTGGGATGGTATTTGAGGCAGCCACAGTTCTTCATGGCATGGAGTTATCAGAGGATGAGGTTAAGGTCATGGTAGAGGAGGTTCCCGTGCCGTTTGCTTTAGTTCCTGTGTCAACAGATGAGGTATATATTGTGGCATAGGCATTCCAATGTTTCCTCACTTGGCCTAGAGATTTGGTTGATTTTGACCCCCGGTATAGACTCTCAAACCCACCATATACTAAATTTTTAAGTTTACATTTTTTTATATTCGAACTTAAATTATTTTCCAGTTTAACTGAAATTGCATCAATATAGGAAAATCCTCAAACAAAGAAGATTCTTCTCTCTTTCGACGATCCTCTTGGTGCATTACTCCAACTTGCAAAAATCATAGATGATAAGCCGATGCAGGTTCCTTGGGATTCTAACATTTTTTGGAGAGACCTTGAGATCCCACTTTACTTGCATTCCCAAGATGTCTTGGAGCTTGCACGGGGACAAAAGGAACTAAATATAACCATTATTCAGTTATGGATTATGTAAGTCTTTCAGTCATTATATATAGTTATTTGATATATTTATCTATTTACTTATATCAAATCAATTTTATGTTTAGGTATTTGTCTAGTGTCACTGAAACTATGGGGCTGAATGATCTATATGGGTTTGTAGACTCCTAACTCACTCATGAAGGCAACAAGTTTGATGACACCCAAGCATATATGACCAAATGCTATCAACGAGGAAAAAAAATTTATTTTGTCCCTTATGTTGCTAGGTAAGTCATTTTTGTTAACATCTGAATATAATCTGTCATAATAATGCATAACAATGAATTTTTTTTTCAAGCGTCATTGGCAGTTACTTATGGTTTCCCTTAGGGAGAACCTTGTTGTGTGGTTTTGCTCTTTGCACCACCCTCCCTCTAACCATCTTAGACAAGTGATAGATTGGTAAGAAACCTCAATGTCAATCTTATGAATATGACATGTTATATAAAAGTATCCTAACTTATTACATTTATCATAGTTCAATTGTTGGACATAACATGTTGTTAGGGAGATCAACGACTAAGGCAAGATGTCTTGCATGGTGTTCCCTCCAGGTTTGATATTTCTATCCATATATTTATAATTGTTTGATTTGATTTTCTTTCTTGATTAATTTTAATGTTGTTGATCTAATGTAGTGTAATAGACAAACCAGTTCATATGAGTGCGGTTACTATATACTGCAATGGATGACAATCATTGTGCGTGCTCGTATTACAACTAATTGGGAAACATTATATATATTTGAATTAAAACAAATACTTTGCAATATACTAAAGCTTGGTATACTAAAGTTGTCTTTCTAAATACTAACTTAGGTTAATGTCTTATTTTGCAGACATTCAAGAGTCCTGCGCCAATTCCTGCGAAATCCATAAAGTTTGATAGGATAGCATGTGCAAAATTCATAATTCAGATGTAAAATAGTATTGATTAGGATATATGTATTTGGATTGTGGATATTCCAATTATCTTTCAAATGTATTTGGATTGTGGATGTTTCATAAATTATTCTGTTATGGTTTGTGCTGGTTTCTGAAAAAAATAATATGTAGGTTTAAATGTTGGAATGACAATAAAACAAAAAATGTATTTTAAAAAACAGTAGAATAGGCCTCGGTTCTTACCAAAACCGAAGCAAAAAGGTAGTCTATGGCTTCAGTTCTTACCATAATCGAGGCCAAAGGCTCTGCGAATTTTTTAATAAATTAAAAATGTTGTGAACCTATGACTTCGGTTCACGATAGACCCGAGTAATTGATGTGTATGTTATATATGCATATAAATAGATTAAATTTTAATTTTGAAAGTTATAACTTTTGAAAAATAAGTACTTTATTCTTATCTTAATATCTTAAAATACTATTGTTCAAAAATAAATAAATAATATTCTAAAACAAATAGTTAAAATGAAGAAGTTAGCTACTCTTTGGCATACTGAATACAAGAGTCATAATTGAATATCTCCAACCTTCAAAATGTCCTTATACTGTCAAATGTATAAATATCAAGTTTATTTCTTTCCAAATATATATTTTGAAAATCCCATGCATGCCATATTTATTTACAGAAATAATTCTAATTACATTTGAAGCTTGACGATAGAAAATGGTTTGTCAGGTGTATTATACCTAGGAAGATAAGATAACGATGCGGCCAAAACCGCTTAGGTATAGCCCCACAAATAAATAGTACATAAGTAAACCAATTAGGCAGGATCACATAGCGGCCCAAGCCGCCCATTGTAAAGGACAATACATAACAAGGATTTACTAACTCCAAACTTATAATATCACAAACAAGGCCCCTAGTATCAACACGCTAACACAGGACTTGGGCTTGGCCCAGACCCAACTAGGGTCCGAACGTTGGCCCAGCACAGCTATGAGAGCCCAGCCCACAAGAATGGGAGACATAATTAATAACTCTATAAATACGCATGGACCCCAACAATTAAGAGGTACATTTTCATTAATTCTCTAATTTGAGATTTGACTTCTGAAGAGCCTTTTTGTTGACTTGATCGTTGGAGCCCTCTCCACAGGTAACACCCTAAGGGTCCGGACCACGTTAGGAGGTGACATGTATAAGTCAAGAAGGACCTGACTTGAGAGGTCAAGGATTGAGGTAAGGCATTATTTGTGTTCCCTAATATCTCTTATTTGTTCCCACAGGAACAATTGGCGCCCATCGTGGGGCACGAAGTGATATCTTACCAAGCAATCCGAACACTGTCGAGAATGGTCTCCACCGCAGTAGAGCCGGAATCGTGAAGCACCCTGAGGCAGACTCTTCTATGCCTGCAAGCACCACCCCGAACTTGGTCACCATCCTTAAAGGCCAAGCCAAAATGCAACAAGAGCTTGCTGACCTGAAAAAGCGCAGTGCTGGCGAGATGGAAGCGCTTAGGCAAGAGAACTCAAGGTTGAGAAGGAAAATTGAGGCTGATTCTACCCAAAAAAGGAGGGGTAAGGAGTCGCCAGAGGCCCTCAGGTCCCTCACAAAACGCGGCATTGAAGCCAACCCTGAAAAATGCAACGCTATCATTGAAATGCGCAGCCCCACCAATGTCAAAGAGGTACAATGCCTGATAGGCCGCCTAACCGTCATATCCAGATTTCTCCCAAAACTGGCCGAATAGACCCAACCCATTATCCAGTTCCTAAAAAAATCCACGAAGTTCTCTTGGAACGATGATTGCAAAAAAGTCTTCCAAAACCTTAAAACTACCTTAAAATCCCCACCGATCCTCCACAAACCAGATATACATCTCCCGCTCCTGGTATATATCACCGCAACAGACCACACGGTTAGTGCCACCCTGATCCAAGAATCTACTAGAGTTCAGCACCCAGTATACTTTTATAGTCGAACACTACAAGATCCTGAGACCAGATAGCAAATGGTAGAAAAACTAGCTCTCTCCTTGGTACACGCGGCAAGACGACTACGTCCATACTTCCAAAACCATCATATCATCGTCAAGACCGACTACCACATTCAGAAAATCCTCCAAAAACTCAACCTCGCTGGATGAATGTCATCTTGTGCGGTGGAACTCTCCGAATTCAACATTCATTATGAACCGCACGGCCCCATCAAAGCCCAGTGCTTACTTGACTTCGTGAACGACCTCCAACACACCCTCGAGGAAGACCAATGGACACTATACGTTGATGGTTCCTCTAATCCAAGGGGCGCAGGTGTTGTCCTAGAAGGTCCCAACCATATCCTCATTGAAAAATCTTTACATTTTGCCTTCAAAACTTCCAACAACCAAGCCGAATACGAAGCCATCCTTGCAGGACTATCACTGGCACGCGAAGTCGGTATACGAACCCTCATATGTAAGAGAGATTCCAAGCTCACCGTCGACCACCTCAACAACGAATTTCAAATAAAGGACGCAACACTCCTCCAATACTACCACCTGGTCCGCAACGTCATACAATCCGAATTCGACCAAGTACATATCCAACATATCCCAAGAGGTGAAAACGTACGAGCGAATAATTAGACTCAAAACTCGCAAGCACTAAACTCAAAGGCAGGCATAAATCCCTCCTATAACAGACGTTATCTGCATCATCCATAATAAACATCTACCTCAACCTAGGCCATGCCGATAATTAGACAACCTCATACATCCAGTACCTCAAAATCGGCAACCTTCCACCCAATATCGACAAAGGATGGCTGACAAAAGCGGCACGATACACAATGGTAGGTGACGAACTGTACAAGCGCGGATATGGGCAACCATTGCTTAAATGTGTCACAAAAGAGTAGGTCGAATACATAATTAGAGAAATGCATGAAGGAATATGCAACTACCATTTAGGCGCACAGACCATGACAACCAGAATACTCAGAGTCGACTACTTTTGGCCAACCATGGAGGTAGATTGTCAAGCCTTTGTCAAGAAATGCATACCATGCCAGAAACATGGCAACCTCATTCACCAAAAACAGGAATAGTTACATTCCATACTCTCCCCATGGCTGTTCGCAAAGTGGGGAATGGACATCTTGGGACTCTTTACCCTGGGGAAAGGACAAGTGAAGTTCCTCATTATCGGCATCGACTATTTTACGAACTGGATAGAAGCTAAGCCATTGGCCACAATCACAGCACAACAAGTCCAACAGTTTGTGTGGAAGGACATCATATGCCGCTATGGAGAACCACATACTATCATAACCGATAATGGCCGGCAATTCATTGATAAGGAGCTCACCAAATTCTACACTGGCCTAGGCATAAAACACATCACCAGCTCCATAGAGCATCCGCAAACCAATGGACAAGTTGAAGCCGCCAATAAGGTCATATTGGTCGAACTGCGAAAACGTTTAGATGGTGTGAAGGGCCACTGGCCAGAGGACCTGCTGGAAGTATTATGGGCCTATAGGTGTGTAACATCCCGTTAGGATATTATTGATTTATAAATAAATAAAAGAAATAAATTAAAACCACACGCATTTAATAATACCTCATTTTCCCAAAACGCGGGAAAATTTAAAACTTTATTAAACCATCGAATAAAGTCTATGAAATACCAAAACCATAACGTTATAAAATTACCCATCAGGGTTTACAACTGTTTTCAAAGGCAATAAAGAAAACATAAGCATTTCCCCAAGTCTACCCCTCTCCGCGACTAAACGTCACTTGAGCCACCTGCATCAACAGAATCTGCTCCCGTGTAATGCGTACACAATCATCGCCACACACACGCAGATAGGGTGAGCTTAACAAATAAATCACATATGTCAAGTTGCAGAAATATAAGCATATAAACACAAGAGAGTGTACATAACATAAACATCTCACATTGCCCCCTTCTTTTAATCCCGACCATCTAACCCCCAATCGGATTATTCGTGTTCTACAACGACTAAGGATTACTTCAAGGTGACTTGATGCCATACCTATCGGCCACAACCGATAGAGCACGTGCGGGAAAACATGCTACGGATCATACACCGCAACGCCAGGTAGAGTTCCCGTATACGAACATAGTCCGTATCGTCCCAAGACTACCAAATTCGTCAGCCAACAACTGAGGAGGGCAATCTCTCTGGACCCATCCGTACTGGTCACAACCAGCACACTCACGCCGGTGACACTCGCCAACCCGAGCCACAACTCAAGGGTTCCTCGTGTTCATCCGCCATCCCGAGCCACAACTCAAGAGATGTTATTCAGAGCCACAACTCAATGAATACCACGTGCTTAACCCCTATCCCGAGCCACAACTCATGGGATACGTTCCGAGCCACAACTCAAGGAACACCAGCAATCTCACCCTTAAAGCATCACTAGACGCACTGTAGATCACAAATTCATAATCAAAACCCAAAGCTGCAGCAGTATAAATCGCCTGGCGGGGGACACGTGCCGCCAGGCGCTGCTAGCTTCCAGACCGCTTGGCGGGGAACACGTGCCGCCAGGCGCTAAGCGCCTCCAGAACCATCAAATTTTGCCACCACCGCCCGACGGGACTCCCTTTGCCGCCAAGCGAACGCTGATTCATATGTCACGTATTTTCTCGCTGTCGCCTAGTAGAGACTTCCTGTCGCCAGGCGCCTCCTGCACCATTATCCCACTGTTTCCTCACTATCGCCTGGCGGGTACAACCCCACCGCTAGGCGTCGTACCAGTAATATACCTTTACTGGTTTTACGTGATTTTAGTTCAAGTTCATCATAAAGGTTTTGCGCAATTACGTTCTCAGACAGATGAAGCCCCCTCACATCTGTGTACAAGTGTAAACTGATTTATCGAATTAGGCATACGCAAGTTCAACTAACCCAATACTCAATGTGCCCCTGCAACTACTACCTCTAGGAACTCTATCATTTACTTCCCTTCAAGTCCCGATTTCCCCCTACTTACAACATTACTTTACAACCTCCTTACTTAGGATTCACACACTTCCTACTATTTGGCAATTACTGAAATTCATAAAATTTAACTTGTCTCTCGTCATCGTATACATCCACTAACTTTGTACTGGTCTAGAACATAGGTTCCACACTCACGTTAGAATCCTCCCTCAACTACACCAAAATTTCCTTTCTCTTCTCAATACTTAATTATCGACACTAACTCTGATTTATTATCATTCTTTCTTCCATCCTATTACCCCTTTCCACTGCTTCAGTAGTATGAAGATGGATCCCTCCACCCAGTATAGTTAGCAACAATCGCAACCTGTGAAAACACCAACTTCTGTGATGGCGCCTGGCGGCAAAGCCCGTGCCGCCAGGCGGTCCAAGTAAATGTGGCAGATTCCCAGAATTTCACAACAGCTATGCGATCCATCTTTCATTCTCCAGCACCTCTCTTTGTATTCCAGAATTACCTTCACCCTCGAATACTTAATCGTGACACCACCCTCTAACTTTAACTCTAATAATTCACAATGTGGTTACACCAATTCGCTATCAACACTGATTCATCTAAAAATTCTCAACCATAACCCTAAAATCATATTCACATTGTTTCATCAATATCATCTACTAATTATACTGAATCTCAATAAAATACGACGTTACATCATCCCTAACTCACCACCCCATGATTTCCCTCCGATCAGAATCACGTTATAACACCCAGAACGACAAAAACCAAAACTCAGTCCCGCGTCGCCTGGCGGAAATTCATCACCGTCGGGCAGTTTATCAGTAAAGATCTAGAATGCTCACAAACCTTGAGCCGCCTGGCGGTACAGGCATTCACCGCTAGGCGCTGTACCCAGAAACCCCACAATACATGTTCAAATGGATGAGCCGCTTGGCGGCTAAGTATAGCCCGCCAGGCGATTTCTGGAAAGATTCCAGAATTCAGCAAAACCATGATACAGACATAGAACATGCTTAAATTACATAGTATTTTCATACAATTCAGGCCAAACAATCAAAATTAACGTAGAAAGCTCCCCTAACCTGGTTCTCCTTCTAAGCTTTAACCCTTGAAACTTTGGATAGTTCTCCTTCGCACACTAGCCCTCCTTGGTTCCTCTCTTTTCAGCCTCTCAATCTCTCCCAAACCTCACCAAATTCCACAATTTTCGTGCTCTCTCTGTAAGTCAAATTTCCAGATTGCCAAACCCTTCTCTCTACCTCACTATAGCCTTTTAAAGGTGCCCTAAAAACTATGCCAATGCTTTAAAACGAAAATTACCTATTGAATGGAGTTTATTATCATTTACCAACCATTATGGCTCCTTTCCAGCCACCTCACAGCTGCCATACCACTAGGGTTCCTTCCCAACCCTTTCATATTCAACCCAAATCCAAAACACCAAAAAAATAAAGCTTAATGTAAGTTCTCCAAGACTTGAACTCACAACCCTGCAATTCCCAAATCACTATCAAGCCATCATGCTAATTTATATTTCATGCAAACAATCATAATTCAACTGTCATACTATTTCACCCCATGATTATCACATATTAAAAATAACAACGAATAACAACAAAAAAGGCATACATAGGACTTAAACCCAAGTCCTCTCACACAATTAAAGTGCTCTCAACCACATGAGCTAGCACTTTTCCACGTCATACCAACCATAATTAAATGTCATAATTATTTCCCCTCCCATATTTATTAATTAATTAATTAAATTCTACGGGTCTTACAAGGTGCACCCCCTAATCCGCCACCAGTGAATCCCCTTTTAGCCTGGTTTACGGCGCGAAAGCAATGATACCGGTTGAAATTGGTGAATCTTCCTTACGCCATCAAGTATATGATCCTAACCAGAACCAACATAATATGTGTACCCTCCTAGAACTGTTAACCGAGTTACAAGAAAAAGTACAAATCCGGAACATAGCGATAAAAGAGAGAGCGGCCAGGAAATACAACTCAAACTTATGCCCATGAACGTTCAATAAAGGAGACCTAGTTTGGAGAATGGCCAGTAATGCGAGGAAAAAGGACGGCAAGTTCTCAGCCAACTAGGAGGGCCCATATTGAATACGAGAAGATGCAGGAGGAGGCGCCTACAAACTTGAGCTGCTATCAGGAGAAGAGATACCGAATACGTGGAATGTATCTCACCTAAAGTTTTACTTTAGTTAGCTTGATCAATGTAATGAATACTTGTAACCCTAGGTGTACTCTTTTTTCTCACCTGGCATTTTTTCCCTAATGAGGGTTTTGGTCAGGGAGTTTTTAACGAGGCACCCCAAACTTGATGAATAAAATAAAGGGTTCTTTAACCTATATTCAACAGATATACATGTTCATTTTCTTAAGTTCCCTACCACTTACCATAAGTAGGCGGCCTAGGTCAAACACTAATTAATCAGTTCATTTTCTTAAAGTTCTCCACCACTTACCACAAGTAAGCAGCCTGAGTCGAACACTAATTACTCAGTTTATCTTCTTAAGTTCCCCACCACTTACCACAAGTAAGCGGCATGGGTCGAACACTAATTACTCAGTTTATCTTCTTAAGTTCCCCACCACTTACCACAAGTAAGCAACCTGGGTCGAACACCAATTATTTAGTTAACAGCTATACGATTCCGCTAACCATCGCTAAGACATTTTCTGAAAAAACCTCCCCACCAATAGACGGTATAGGTCGCATACTAAAACTATTATGTCTTTCTCCCAAATCCTTGAAAAAGATAAAAACCATATCGATAAAGTATACAGTCTATCATACCAACATCATGCAACTACAACCATAACCAAACCAACATAATTAACCGATAACGCACACCTATAACATAACCTAGCGGCATCACACAAAACGGTAAGCATATGAAACATTCACCCAATAAATAAACACGAAAACATCCATCATATTAAAAGAAAGAAAAAATATTGTACGAGTTATTACAGACTTAGGCTAATAAAAGATGAATCAAATATTAAAAAACCACAAAGCTTAAATCTATATGTTGTTCAGGTTCCCTCCCTCAGCCGCCACCTCTTCAGTGTTCACCACAGCTTCCTCCGCCACCTTCTCTGCCTTTTCCTCTAAGCTAGAATCCGCTTCATTGACAAGCTGCCCTCCAACCACGTCCTTATTTACATCGAACATGGCGTCCGACACATCTATATCCTTGTGGAAGAAGGCAACTTGCCTTAACCCCTTTTGGAAGCCATTGATATGCTCCTGGATTATCTGACCCTTCAGGTCTTCGAGTTTGCTCTCCAGACCGTCATGTTTTTCCTTCAATTCATCAAAGTCAGTCTCAATATCCACGATCTTCGCATTAAGGTTTTTCTCGGAGTCTAAACATCTCACCCTCCAAGACCCCAACCTCTTCTTCTCTCCCATCCATTCTTCCCTTTCTTTCTTCCAGGCGGTTTTCTCTTCAGCATGTTTATCAGCCTGACCCTTCAGCTCCTCTTTAAGCTCCTCCACCCTGGACCGACTACCCTCCTTTAGCTCCCTTTGATAGAAGCTTCCAACCCTGCGCCCTAATATCAAAGCCTTGCTACTAAACTTGAGCTTTGCCTTCACAATAGCATTCGGTTCCGTATTGTTAATAGAGTTAACCAAAGACTCCAACAAATTAATATCAATGTCGCGTCGAACGGTAGTCTCTGACAACTCTATCAACCCGGCCTCGGGCTTGTTCACACCAGACGAGGATCCCGGACCCAACAAGGTAGTCCTCACCCTCTTCACATCTTTACCTCTGCCTTACTTAGCGGGTACTTCTGCCTTTTTCTTCGATCCCCATGAACGTGCACCTCCACCAGTGGATCCTGCAGATTAGGAACTTTAGTATTCCCAGCACTCTTTGCCTTCGCCACCTTCTCTTTGCGAAGAGTTGGGAACATGCTCAAGTTCTTCTTACCAAGCTGAGCCATATGACCTATAGTAGCAGTCAAACACCATTTAGTCAACTCAAACACAACATAGCACTTAAAACACAAAAAGATACCTTCTATATCAACAATTGGATGTATGGAATAATAAACACTAAATAAGCCCTTAGTGGGCATCTTATCGTTAAATTTCATCAGGGTCTCCACCACCTCTTTATCCGCCAGCGACAACTTCTCCTTTTCATATCCTTATACCGCCAAGGGTTGTCGGTCCAGCTGAATGGGAACTTAGTGCTCCCATCATCATTATAGAAGTATGAACACTCAGGCTCCTTCACCACCACCTAGAAGAAACCATCTTTAAAATGCTTAAATGACTGCGTAAACGCCTCCAGCCTGCTTATTCCTGGTCGGCTTATTAGCGACAGCCATGTTGTTGGACTCTTGGGCCGAGTATCGTAGAAATATAGAAATGATTGTGGAGATGGCTGTAGATATAAAGACTGGCACAACACCCAAAAAGCTTGAAGATATGACCAGTTGTTCGGATGCAGCTGAGTAGGGGCAACGTTCAGCGAACGTAGCACTCCCATTGTGAAGTCTTCAAACGGAAACCTCACGTATAATTGTGAGAAGTGCCACATGTACATATAGAAAAATTTCTCAGAAGCCCCTTCTTGGCCATGACACACATAGTCGATGGCGCTTACTCTCTCCAAGGCCACAATGTCCCTCAGGACATCCCTCTCGAAGATAGGAATGCAATTCAGCCAAGACTTCAACAATTGCGACCATCTGAACAAAGAATGTTGTGTCCGCACATCCTCAGCCACCCACCCGTATCTGGCCATCGCCGGCAAGCTGATCTCCGCTATCTCCTCTGGTGGATCCTCTCTTGTCTTCGTGGTCACCTCCATGGGGATCCTTCCCTCACCCACCAACCAACCGCTAACCTCACTCCTTGACCGACTACTCATCCCTTCCCTTGTATGTTCACTCCCACTACCCATACTAGATGAAGACACACTACCACTAGCACTAGACATACCTTTTCGGAATAACAAGATGACGACAAAAACAAGAGATGTATCATACAAATCTCACGCACATGAATTACTTCAACTTCTTGCAAATGAGCCAAGGTGAACAAATCTACCTTAGCGATTGTATTTATAGCCAACATCTTACTCGCTACAACTTTTCCCGCCCAAAACAACGATCATATGAAGCGTCACAACGAAGCGAAGCGTCACAACACTCAAAATGGCAGCGCAAATCCCTCTAATTGAACTCCTGACACCTGACACCCCTTCACCTACCATCGTTGCTTTTACCATAGTCTTAACACTATTCCTAACACTTAAAGACTGGGGACTACCATACCATACCCCACCAACAAGAAAAATTTCTTGCCAGGAACTACACGAACCAAGGGACGCATGGTCACGGTAACCTGCATCGTCAAAATCCAACGTAGCAGACAGAAACCACAACTGATAACACGACTCGTTACTTACACAAGACTCATAAACTTCCAAACCTTTGACGAGACATTTGTCTCGACAAAGGCTGGGGGATTGATGTACTATACCTAGGTAGATTAGATAACTACACGGCCAAAACCGCCTAGGTATAGCCCCACAAATAAATAGTACATGAGTAAACTAGTCAGGCAAGATCACACAGCGACCCAAGCCGCCTACTATAAAGGACAATGCATAACAAGTACTTACTAACTCTAAACTTAGAATATCACAAACAAGGCCCCTAGTATCAACACGCTAACACAGGACTTGGACTTGGCCCAGCACAGCTAGGAGGGACCAACCCATAAGAATGGGAGACATAATTAATAACTCTATAAATACGTGTGGACCCCAGCAATTAAGAGGTACGCTTTCATTAATTTCCTAATCTAAGATTTAACTTCTGAAGAGCCTTTTTGCTGACTTGATCGTTGGAGCCCTCTCCGCAGGTAACCCCCTAAGGGTCCGAACCACGTTAGGAGGTAACCTGTACAAGTCAAGAAGGAGCCGAATCGAGAGGTCAAGGATTGAAGTAAGACATTATTTGTATTCCCTAATATCTCTTATTTGTTCCCGCATGAACATCAGGGATCTGAAATATGAAAGATGCATATTTAATTTTGTTTTGATTTTCCAAATGAGTTGATTTCTGTATGTGTTTTTCAGTTTTTGTTCTTAATTAATATTCAATATTTTAAAATAAAAACGTTAAAATTTAAATTTATTTATTTAATTGTTAAAAGTTTTAAGATTATTAAAAAATATTCTGTGAAAGTTTTTCTTTTTAAAAATTAATACTGATAATTAATATTAATATTAAATATTAAATTAATGAATAATTCTATTCTTAAGAAAATTTAAATATTATTAATATTAATAATTAATTCTATTAATTCAAATACATAACAATATAAAATAATAAAATTAAAATTTAATGTAATTATTTAAAATATTAATAAGAGCATTTGTTAACTGAAAATTGATATATATATATATATATATATATATATAAACACAATTGCTAATACAAATTTAAAATAAAATTTATGTGCAGTTAATAATATAATATATGATTTTAAATATTAAATTAATAAATGAATCTTTAATATTAATTAGTATAGTATCATTTTCAATAAACTAATGATAATGACAAATGTTGGTAATTTTAAAAAGAATTATTTGACATATTTAATTAAATAAGTTATAAACCGTAAAATAATATAAATTAATTATGTAATATACTAATTCAAAGTATGAAATTAATAAAATACAATTCAAAAATTAATAATTAATTTGTGAATGATATTAATAAAATACAATTCAAAAATTCATCATCATTTGTCTTCATACTCATCATCGTCAAAAAATTATATAATTATATATAATTAAGATGAAACTAATATTGTAAATATAAAATTTTAATTTTAAATAAAATGTAATCATTTTATAGACTAATACTTTTAATTTGATTGATATTTCTAAATATTTTGATTAGAAAAATAAAAGATAAACCTGAGTTTTAACATCATATTATATTGACACTTTTAGTTTTTATGTTTAGTATTGTGAAAATAGATGAAAAATATAAACAAGATGATTGAATTGTGTGCTATAAGTTTTTGTAATAATTTGTAAGGGTGTCTTATCAAATTTAGTATGGTAGGTTCGGTGTCAAAATATATTGTCACGATTCTAATTAAGAGAAAACAACTTTGTCTTTAATTTATGTAATTGAAAGAGTTAACAAGAAGAAGAAGAAGAGGTATTTACTATGAGTATTTTTATATTGGTTAGTCTATTTACTAAAACTAAAATTACTTCGCATCATTAATAAAACTTATTTGAAGACTTACTTTAAGGTAGGTTAAAATAGTATATATCATTATAAAAAAAATAATAATGAATTCTATTGTTAATTTTCATATGTGGGTCAATTTTTTTTAGAAATTACAAAAGAGGGTTGCCTGACCAAAAAGTTATAAAATTGGACGAAGTTGGCTGGATCCAGAACGACATCTAATCAGAAGTCGTCAATAATGATTGTTGATACCGATTTATGTGAAAAAGTGAAGTCACCATGTATCATGGCAACTTCTATAATTTGATAAAGAGGAAGTTGTCAGGACTTCACCTATTACAGCTGAATGTTGCTAGAATTCATGACAACTTCTTTTGAACTTAGGAAAGAGGAACCGTTAGGACTCTTAACAACTTTGATTTTTTTTATTTGTTCTCATTAACGACTTCACCTGTAAAGTCGCTAGAAATCGGTCCGACATGACCCTAATTTACCCTAATTTGTAATTACGTGATCAAACAACAGTATTTTATAATTTGTCGTTCAAAAGCCACTCCAATTTGAAAAAAAAAACCGACTTCTACTTAAATGATTATAAAAAGATTTCATGAATGTTCCCCAGAGAAAAGTAAAAAATAAAATAAAACAAGCACTTCTACTGTTTTTGCATTAGATGCTGCGCCCTACATTTCCAAGCACCAGTTCAGAATCCATGGCAAAGCTTGGCAACAACACTGAAGTCCTCACTGAACAAGATGAGGAGGAAAGTAAGATCAATTACAATTTTCAATGCTTATTGCTATTTCTCTGTTCTTCTTCCAACAATTTCTAATTTGTACTTGTACTTGCTCTTCATCCTACTTACCTCTCTCATCATCACTAAAATACTTGAAATTGTTGGAAATGTTACTCTTCTCTCTTTCATGAAAGTAGGTTTTAATTGACACTTGAGTTTGATAAGGTAATTAGTACTTAAAACAGGAGTGATAGTTTAAACGAAAAGGTTAAAGTTATGGCCGGGAAAACAAATGCTGTTATAGTAAAAAAAATAGCATCTGTGTTTATATGCCACTTGGCACTTGCTGTGTGCTGCCACCTGTGTGTGGTGTATGTTTACTTTAGATTTGGATGCCATCATAGCAATACCATAGTTGCAATCACATTGGCACTCATCACAAAGAAGTTGAATATGACCATGCAGAAATTTTCATGAATCCCTGCTTTCCCTTTTTATATATATTCAGGAGACTTTCTCTTTCTCTCTTTTATATGTACCTAAACTTCTTTTTCATTATATATCCCCCACTACCTTCAACAATTATCTACCTTCTCTGTCACCTTGAGCTCCAAAAAGTTTTTCACCATATTTGCATATTCACATTTCACATATCCCTTTCACTTTGCTGTTGTTGCTCACCCTTCTAGCTAGCCATGATTCTTGGGTGATCTTCATAAGCCACTTTGTTTTGCATGGCTGCTGATACAACATCTTCCTTCTCCACTTACATGGTCCTCTTCATCTCCTTGCTCCTACTTTCTCACTTCACTATGGCCATGCTAGAACATAGTTTTTCTCCTTCAACATCAAGCAAAGAGGGTGCCAAGAAGAGCAACACCAAGGTTGTTGCTTCAGCAAGGGAAGACAGTGAACAAAATTCCAAGGATATGGCAGTAGGACAAACGGAAAAATGCAGCGTTCATGTTCCAAAGAGAGAGCACTCTCAATCTCCGAACAGGATCTTCAATGCCAGTGTTCATGAAGTCCCCAGTGGTCCAAATCCCATTTCAAACAGGTAAATTCTGTAGTAGGAGAAAGAAGATCCACAAGAATGAACAGGGAAAGAAAAAGTATTGTTACCAACCATGGTTTATGGCTTTCACATTTTTTCTTTAAACTTTTTCTTTTCCCCTTTTTCTGGGTTTTGTTTTTGTCCATTTGCAAAGGATTATTTTGGATTTCTAAGGCTTCAGAGTTTGTTTGATATCAGTGAAGTCTTTCTTCACATTGTTGCAATGAAATTGAAAGCATGATCATGTACCAATGATTTAAACATGAGAGGATGTGTATAAGAGATTCTATACTTGTTGTCATCATCATGTTATGTTATTGGATAGCAAGGAATGAATCACTTGATGGTTCAAATTTGTAATGGTTTTGTGTCCTTTTTGTTTATGATGAGTTGGGTGCTTACTGCACACTATAGTGAAAGAAGAAATGTAGGAAGAGTAAGAAATTATCTTCAAGCACCATTGTTTTGCGTGAAAAAGTTTACATGGAATTGGCATCCAAAGTAACGTTTGAAGGGTCAATTTTTTTTTTCCTCAATACCCCAAAATATCCTCATCACTTTCTATGGAACTCCCTTTGGTACCCTTTGTCCCATTCCTTTAAAACTGAAGCAGACTATGGCAAACTCACTCAACTCTTGTATATATCTCAATCCGGTGTCTCTTTCTTCTTGTTGGATAGTGGTAGTATATAGTACATACATACCTATCTTTTTCATTAATCATCAGAAACTGACAAACTTAATTGGAAAATTTACTGGTTAATTTTTGTTGTTTTTCCTTGTCTAAATTGTGAGTATTTTGTTTTTGGTACCTATATTGGTACACTCTTGAATCATGATTTCAAAAGTTGGGATAAAGCTAAGATTCCAAAGTGATAGGCATCATAAGCTGTCCTTTTACAATTTGTGGGATGAAATGCGTCCACATTTCAAACAATTTGTCAGTTCCGCGTACTGAATTCGATGTCAAATGTCATGGAAACAATGCATGGAAGGACATTTTCAACCACATTAACCCATCTCATACATGAAACTCAAAATTAGAGGCTATTTAGTTTGAGAAAATTTGTCTTCCATTTTCCCTTAGTTATATATTTTCAAAAGTTTCTATATGAAATAGTGAAAACAGCTTTTATTGTTTTCTGCTTTACTTTTTTTTTCCCATAGGAACTTCAGAAAATACGAAACAAATTTAAGTTTGAAATCTAAGAACACAACTAGTAAGAGTAGGTACGTTAGATCTCTTTAGGCAATGCGACATGATTTGGCCTTCACTTTTGATTGCAGGGGTCTTGTCACTTTAATAAGTTATTAGGAATCAATTTAACTGCTTTGTAACACTAGGACTCGGGTGAGTGTTAGTCATACATAAAAAGAGATAAAAAGAACTGGTTTCTTGCTTTGCCAAAAGCAATCAAAGTGCTTTGACAGCTTTCCTTTTACTGATTGTTGTTTCCTTTATTTGGTTATTTCCATTTTTCTTATGTGTTATTCACCCTCTTAGTTTGAACTTCAGAGGAGTGTTTTTTCAGTGCTGAACTGCAGCCCATAACTGTTCAACTTTCGGGTACAATTCTATGCTACTGAAATCAAGGTTGGATAATCAATAAAATAGCATGTTAATGACTTAGTTATGAATTTCTCCAGCAATTTCAACTTTAACATTTGTTTTAAAATTTCAACTATATATAATCTGTGCTCTAAACTCCAAAGGAAAAGAAGGAAACTTTCCACCTCATGGCTTCGAAAATCATGCTTGGCTAACGAACTCCACATCGAACAATAGCACTGAATCAGGAGGAATGATACATGAACCTGAATGAAACAATGTTTAAGTTTTTCTTGCCCAAGAAAAATGTAAAAAATATAAAACCATGCAGAAAAAGAATATGTGAAAAGTGTCCTTGTCCATAAGGCAATGCATAATTCTGAAGATTACCACTAGTCTGATCTACCGCTAAACCCTAGTACTAGTTTAGATCCAGGCTACAGCAGCTTGGCATGCTTTCCTTGGTTCCAGCTTCTTTACAGAATTTGCTGTAAATACGTTTTCACTATTGTTTTATGTACATCTTTCTACAGAGATGTCTTGGCATGGTTTTTTCCCAAATGATCTTTCTTTAAGAACTTAATTCAATGGTTCCAATTTCTCTATTAATAAATAACTCTTGAAAGTTATATATTTAACAAGTTCATGTGAGTTAGATAGAATATGATAGCAGCTACTATCTTGTAATATTAAGCATAGCCACTATTAAGAAAACTTCCTGACAATTATCCTTTTCATAACATTAACTGTGCATTTTTCTTGTTTATTCTCCTGCACTGCGAAGTTAACAGGAAAAAAAAAACAGAGAAATATAGCATGCATCGAGTCCATTCTCTTATTCAGCATTTCTATGTCACTTGCCAAGTGCCACAATCATCACAGTATATTCAAAACTAAGAACATCCTAAACTAAAGTAACCAGTTTTCCCCTGATAACACTATGGATGAAAATCAATTAAAGATAAAGCTTCAACGTAATCTTTAATTGACCGAGTTTCACAAAGTGCAAAACAACCAAGGGCAATCAAAATTTCATCTTCATTTTACAGGCAAAGATAATGTCAAAAGAAAAAAGTATTGTTTAGCAGCAGAAAACAAAAGGAAAGAAGTACTTGCCTCCTCGACAACCAGCTCCCCTTGAGCCATATCCAAGTTCTGGAGGAATCTTCAGGGTACGTTTCCCTCCTATGTTACCAAAAAGTAAACAATTTTACCTTGGCATGTCATAAAAGAATGAATTGACACCGATAAAAAAAGGTACCTGCAAGCATGGGAGGAACTCCATCACCTCCAATAATGCCTTCATCCCAACCTTTAATCACCTATTTGATTATGGATAACTTTTAATTTCTGAACAAGACTGTACAGAAAAGGTACTCTATAGTATCACTACTTTTGATTGGTGACGCTCATTAAATAAACATAGAAATTTACTCTATGGTTTTCATTAGCAAACAATTCTCAAGAAGCAATTCCATTTCTGAGTTCACCAGTTATATCAATCCTAAAGAGAAATTTTCATACTATCATTTCTCACAAACTATCATATGATAAAATTTGCTGATTTTGATTATAAATACTTCAAAAATCCTAACACAGTTAATAATTAGTTGTCATCAGTGTTGTATATTGCTGCTCATAGTTACAGTGTATGAAAAAATGTAAAACAATAGTAATCATACCTCTCCAACACCAACGCGAAACGTTAGTGGCTTGCCACGATTATAGCTGCTGTCAAACACTTTCCCATTCTCCAATCTCCCCACATAATGCGCCTGGAAGATAGCATATTGGTCAAACAGAACATAGGACTTTACCCAAAGTGGATAATGTCAGTAAATGACCAAAACATCCCAAGCTCAACACAGGCTCCATGTGAACCTTCACTAACACCACATTTTTTGCGCCTTTCCATCTTCAATGCATTAACTTGGATGTATCACATAGATATTTGTATGCCTTTCATCTATTGTTTTATTCAGATGTGAGAATATATAGTCCTATGTATATTATTAAATCCACTTACCACTAGAGACAGTATTAGTCGTTTTTTTATATGTATATGCATCTTAAAAAATTGTATATAACATCATAACATTAGTATAAAATGAGATTTATAACCACCTACATACTTTATTTTAGATATATCTCTATATGATTTAATCTTTAATATACAATTTTACATAGAAGACTAAGCATCTAAAGAAAAAAATAATTATTTACAAATGGTTTAATTGCATATTGATATTAAATAAAACAATAGTTCCAATAAGTTTTATTACAATAGTTTTTGAAGTATCCTAAAAGTAGATTTTAAAATGAAGGTTTTGCACTCATGACTTCCCTACTCTATTTTAATCATATTTCTAAAGTACTCCAACTATATCATAGTTAAAAGCATATTAAAAATTATAAATAGGATATACATTAATAATATCATAATAAAACATTTTATAGCGTAATCTAATAATAAATTATAGTAAGGTTTATACTTTTGTTTCTAATTTACTGAAAATGTAAAAGTTTGTACAGTTCAGGCGATGAAGAATAAACGAGAATGAAAAAAACCTTAATAAGTTGTCCCTTGACTGCCTGAGGACCAGCTCCCACAAGTTTATCACAGAAGGCAAGACCAGAAGGTGCGACTTGAAATTCACATGGAGGAGTTTCAGCTGCTGGTGATGAATTTAAGGAAGAATAAGCAAGGACAGCATCAAATGCAAGAAGGCCTATGACAGTTCTTCTCTTCACGAGGCTCTCGTCCGGTGCCACTGTTGCAGTTGGTGGTGGTGGCGGTGGTGGTTGTGGTTGAAGTTGGAGGGCACATTTCGCATGACGGTGGGAACTAACAGTAACAGGTGATGAATAATTGTTACAGATTTGGGGTTTCAGGGAAGGAAGGCGTTGAAGGGAAGGGAGGCTTGTTCCAACGGAATAAGGTGCCGCTAAACCCATCTCCACCCGATAAACGAATGGTTCTAGTTCAAATTGTATCACGTGGTTGCTTTAATAGTAATAAAAAAAATGGCTAAAGCATTCAACTATTTGAGCATTTGTAAGTATTTACCCGTATTGGTCAAGATTATGGGAGAATCAAAAATTACAATTTAACTTTTAAATCTTGAAATTTTAAAACTTCACAATTGTGAATTTTTTTACTACTTCAAATTTTCATAAACTAATTTCAAACTTAGAACATATAGAAATGAAAAATTTAGCCATATGTTATAAAGCAATATGGGAGACCAAGGTCTGACCTAATGTTTTTTTTTTTTTTATTTGGAGAAGGAAGAAAGTACCAACAATGGATCAATTCAAAACGATAAATATCTTCAATTGGACTCATACTTAGCCTTTCCGAGGTGCAAGTTAGAACCAGAGTCTTTAAAGCATACTTTGTTCCCATGTTATAAGGTAAATTGACTATGGAAAACGTGTTATGGTTGGGTGCATGTATACTAATCTCTTTCTTAATGTTAGCTCGATTGGTTCGAAATATACGTACTATCTTTTTTAATGTTAGCTTGATTCAATCAATGACAAGTGTATCCATCCTGTAGTAGCAACTAATAAGTAATTATAGTTCTTCAAAAAAAATTGTGTAATACATGTCAATGATGGTAATCAATAACTAATTTAGACAAAAATATTTTTATAAACCGGATTACAAAAGATAATTTTTAATACACAGTTAATCAAATATCAAGTTATGGATAAACCACAACATGCATTAAGAGTAGCAACAAAATGCTAACGTTGAATAAAAAGGCATGTAATATACAATTGTACATGGTGGGAAAAAAGGTGCTTTAAACCACCGAATAAGCTGCAGGCTGGAAGGCCGAGTACACTCCAGCTTAAGAAGCAAAGCAAGCAGCGCAGACTTTAGACCTGACGCATTGATGGGCTAGTCTGAATACACTCCAGTAGGCTAGTCTGAATATATTCCAGTGCAGGAACCTTCATGGTGCTCATTAGTTTAAAGTAAATAGGCAACGTGAAAACAAGCAAAGAGGTTACGATATGGTGATTAATTAGAGAGAGAGTCGAAGCGATTTCGACACAGGAGCAAAGAATGTATCTAATCAATAGTAGTGAGGATTATACAAATTTGTGCTAGAAAATAGAATGGTAAGAATAGAATTAAATTAATTAAACACAGTTAACAAAACATAAAACCAACTAAACACTATACACCCTAGGTCCATAGGGTTAGGTCCATTAAAGTAGTATAAAAGGCACTATTCACGAGATAAAATAACTATGCTATTTTTACTATTCTTGTCATTTATTGCTCTGACACTGACTTAGGCGTCGGAGTGACTTTGCAGGCTCCACTGCCAGTAGGACCTTTCATCGGAAGAGGATATTTCGGCTCTGGGACTTAGGCATTGAAGTGAAGAAAGTGGACATGTGCATTTAGAGGTTCATTAGCTCCGATACAATTTGTGTTCGCGAGTATATCTTTACTCCGCCAGGAACATTTGGCGCCCACTGTGGGGCCGAAGAAAGTTGATGCACATGGTGTCTACTAGAAACATGGCAAGTAACGGACAGGAGGTGCAAGCAGCTGAAAACAACCAGATAGCAATCAAGCTAGCCATACAAGAAAGAGTTAGCTAAACTCCGAGCTAAAAATGCTAGTATCAAACAAAAACTTGAAGGCAACAACGAGAAGGGTGAAGGGGAACAACCGCGTCCCAGCAAGACTCAAGTTACCTCTCAACCAGCGCACATCAAGATCGTGGAGGAGAGTGCACCTAACCCCCCAACTGTGCGGACAATTAATACGTCCGCGTTGCAGAAAAATGCGTGCAAGCACCCTTTTATAGATGAAATAATGGAAACTCCCTTACCTAGAGGGTGAAAAACTTTAGTCATCGATAGGTATGATGGCACGACAGACCTTAATGAACACATACATGTATATCTCACACAAATTGGTCTATACACCACTGAAGATGATTATAAGTTGACACCCAATCTCAAAAACATCGAATATAAAGTATTTCATCCTCATTTGTCTATTATTATATAAATGGAGCAACAATAGACAATTGTGCTTTATTATACACCTCCTCATTAGGTCATCTGTCTATGTGTCTTATTTAGTTACACACTTGGGATGAGACCATTGCTATTGAGAGGATCATTATATGAGACCATAATTTACTTTTTGTGAGTTTATTTATGCAACATTATTTTTATGATATTCTTACAATTTCTACTAATGCAAAAGTCTTATAACATTCACTTTTAATAATTTTTATTTACTTCTTATCGTAAGACATATTCTTAAGATAAAAAAATAATTTTTTTTCTTATAATTTAGAATCTTATTTAAAACCTAAAATCTTAAATTTTATATAATATTAACATGCTTTACGGAAAAGAGATCTTATAAAACCTATATTATAAACTTATATCCTATATATGAACTTTACATTATCTATGTTGAACATAGGAAATATTTTCTTGTACCAATTCTTAAATTTATTAACATCATTGATCTAAATACAGTTTATTTTTTATAATAGACCTTTTTACTATTCATATGAGAAATTCGATTTGCGGAAAAACGAAATCTGATCATGGTTTTTATGTTTGTAATCTGATCATGGTTTTTATGTTTGTAGTGTAGTTGACCGCTGGAATTTAGATCCTTACAATCTATTATTATCATTATTTTTTTATTATCATAATCACGATATATTTAAATTATTTTATTTATTCAAAAATTTTAGTCATAACTTAGTTATAAGTATTAAATTAAATATATTTTCTAATTCTGAATTCATTTTACACTATTAAAATGTTAAATTTATAATAAGTCATTTTCAATAAATAAATATATAATTTATAATAAACAATGTTTTTAATTATTCAATTTCTTAAAATTAGAAAGAAAAAACTGCATAAAATTTGGTTATGGAGTCAAATTCCACATTCAACCTTTTTTATCCTGTTGATTTAGACAATTTTGTTATTTCTATTCTATTTTCTTCCTCTCTGGTATTTTTTTTAACAGCTAATTAAATTTAAAAATTACACATTTGGGTTATTTTTAAGAAAAATTACTTGTATAGTCAAGTTGTGCTTACGGACGATTTGTTGTGAAGAAGTTGTTATGTCCTTTAATGACTTTTGACTATTGAAGTGAAGTCGTAAAAACATATAATTTATGTGTAAATTAAAGTCCTAACATGAGAAGAGCTAATTTGATCTATTGATAATCACACTTAATTAGAAGAAATAATCTTTCGCTATGGTGACTTTGGTGTTAAGGTTGAAACTGTCATTTCTTATAACTGTTGACATGTGAAGCCAAGGTGATATGTCTCTTAAAGATTTGATGAAACCCTTTTGAAGTACCTTGAAGCCATTACCATTGGAATGAAGTCTACATTGATGAAGAAAAATGAGATTTGATGGAATTCATGTTGATCAAGGTTGGAACGTGTGCTCTTCACATAGTTACATCATTAAGAAAGTGTATTTGATGTTTGTAATTCATATTGTAGACCTTGTAGCATTAATTAGATGTATTTTTAATTTGTTGAATGGTTTTTCAACGTGTTAAAATGTCTCTTTTAATCTGTTGAATGATTTTTCAACATGTTAAAAGGTCGGCTGCAGTAGTCTTAACCTGCAACTAATTCAATCAGTTGATTTATTTTTTAATCGACTGATTTTACTTAAGTCAAGTGAAATCAACCGATTGATTTGGAAATCAACTTGTTGAATTTCGTAACAGTTTAACTATAAGAGCTGTGATTTTCGAAAGAGAGGTATTCTGATCATTTTTTAGCGTGAAATTATTCTGGAAACTCTCTCTTTCATGATCATTCAGACTACAACAGTTGAAGATTGATCTTGGATCAATTCTTGGAGCTTTTGACTTATGTTTGAAGCTTGGAGAAAGTGGTTTGTGATAGGCTGGGTTGTGCTACCACTCAAGTTTGATCTTGCTCAAACTTTGTGTGTGTGTCTAGTGGTTTTCCAGGTCTGCAAGAGGGTTCTTGTTGTGCTGGTGTGATTCTTGTGTGATTCAAGAGTCTTGTTTGTGGTTTTTGCTTATTTTGAAAGTGTAAAGGTGGATACTTTGTAAATCTTTTGAAATAGTGCAAAGTCAAGCTCAGGTTGCCTTGACAAACTGGATGTAGCTCAGGTTTGAGTGAATCAGTATAAAAATCTTGTGATCCAAGCTTTTCTCTAACCCTTCTCTCTTGCATAATCATTTAAAGTTTAAAGAACTTGAGTTTAAATCATCTTTTTAGTGTTCTTGTATGTTTTCATGACATATGCAGCATTGAGCATGTTTGCATAATTAATTAGAACCTATCTTGATCATTCTTGTGCACGATTTCTGGTTTAAAACTCGAATTTGCATTTTTGCATTTTTTCCAGTATTTCAGTCGACTGTTTTCTGTTTCAATTGGTTGATTATACCAGAACATAATATGTTTAGTAAAATTAATCGATTAACTTTGTTTTTTATCGATCGAGAATATATTGTCCAATAGCTTTTGCATCCTAACTTGGTGATCAAATTGATTCAATTAAAGGTGATTTTTAGCTTTCAAATATAGCCTAAATTTTTAACTACAATTCAACCCCCTTGTTGGTATTTCAACCATTTCAAAATTAACAATAACGACTTTGGTTAATGTTTTCCAAAATGATATCATAAGAGAACTTGTGTCACTAAGTGACGACTGTGGTGTAATATAAGTTGAATCGAAATTATCATCTCTTATGATGACTTCAATTAAGGTTCTTATGATTTCTTTTAGAAAACCATAACTGAAATTGTCATAGGAATGAAAAATTCAGTTTTAACACCAAAGTTGCAATAGCAGAATACAATTTCTTTTGATTAAGTGTGATTAACATCAATCAAATTAACACTTTTCATGTTAAAACTTTAATTAACACAAAAGTCGTCATTTGCGTCTACGACTTTACTTCAATGGTTAAAAGTTATCAATGAACATGCCAATTTGACCCTACACATATGTAATTTTGAAATTTAATTAACCCGTTCGATAAAAAAAAAAAACCTCCCTCTCCTTTTGTAAATTACGTCCCTTCACTTTTGTAAATGATTCTTTATATCTTTTGATTTATTTCTCTTCATTGTTTATTTTTTATCTTTTAATATGATTTTTTTGTTTGATTTTTTGTTTTTGTAAAATTTTCAATCCCGTCAATGGTTGTTTTTCATTGTTTAATTAGTTTCTTTTGCATGCTCTCTTTATCTCACGATTTGTTCATGGAATTCATTATAATTCTTCCCATAATTAAACTATATGCTAATAATCTTCCAACTTTTTATGATGTGATTTTAATGTATACAGAATTATTTGATTGGTTCCTGATGAATATATATCCTTTATTTTTTTTACTTATATTATTTTAAATATTATTAAAATAACTTACATTTGTAAATAAATGGTTACCATGTATCAATGTTAGTCTAAATAAAAAACACAACAACACAGTACAAATACAAACACATATAATTTTAAAAAGAACAGAAGCTCAAACCAATAGTTTGAGAAAAAAACTATTTGAATTTTAAAATTTTAAGAAATTGTTTTTAATTTTATTTTAGTTTTTCCTTTTCGTTAGAGGAATAATGCAACAGGGCTTGAAAATCTTGAAAGATTGGGCCGAAAGCCCATCCCAATTTCAAATATTTAATATAGGCCCACCCATAATCCATTTGAAATAAGAGACTATTCTGTCCTCGTGCAATTTTCCTTCTCGTATATTAAAACCTAACAAAGCCACACGCAGTAAAGAGCGCCTCTTTCGTAGAACACAGTCCGCAGCCGGAGTTTGCTTTCGTTGCTGGTGCTGTCTATTGATTCCACTAACCTGACCAAACCAAACAAGGCAGGTAAACAAACATCCTTGTTTTCGTGTTCGTTCTCACTTTACATTAAATTTCGTTTTCAAGTTTTGCCTTTTTAAAGGAAGAAAAGATGTTGAACTTGTTCAAGATTAGTTTTTGTAAAGTTTAGTTGAATATTATGGTTTCGGGTACTTTGGGGAAGGATTTTGATTGCCATTAGATTTTTTTTCTTACATGTTTCATGCGTGCCTTCTGAAATCTTGTTAGTGTTAGGTTAATTCATTTTGTTGGATACCAAGTGCTACCTATGTGTGTAGTTTGATAAACTCTATGGCGTCTTTGTCGAAGTTATAATACAGACTTTTTTGTTTAGTCAAAAGAAAATATAATAGGCAAAATTCAAACTATTGGATTGATTATTGTTGTTGCTTTTAATTCTCCTAACGTGGGCAGCGAATTTCATGGAATTCATTTGTCGTCCAAATATACAAGATGCTATTCTTAAAATTGGGATTCAAATTGACCTATTAATTTTGAAATATCTGAATCAGTGGAATTTATTTAAATAAATTGTGAGATTTGTGCCAAATACTAGAATTCATTAAATAGAAAAAGTAATTGAATTACTAATACTGATGAATTTTATTCTTAGCAGGCCCCAAGTAATACTGTGAAATCTATATTGAAGTATAGGAAGGTGAAAGAAAGTACAAGAGAATGGCAAAGTCTTTGAGATCAAAGAAGGAGAAGAGGCTGAGGGCAATTCGAAGGGAGCTTGTTGAACCTTTCTATGACAAGAAAGAAGCTGCTAAGCTGGCTGCCCAGGAAGCTGCTCTTGCTGCACCAAAGTTGGAGGTTCCTTCGAAATCAAAAAATACCATGGATGTGACCACTTCCACTAGCAACACCAACATGGGTACCATATCAATTCTTTTACTTAATAATTTTTTTTATACCTTCCCTCTTCTTGAGTACTTATGATTTATATGCTGATTTTTGTGATATAATGTTATTTTATATATATGGAGATTGATTAGAGTGAATTGATCTTATACTATGTTTTACTATGCTCTACATGAGTAAGCCAACATTTAAACCCATGACTCTTTATGCTGATTGGAACTGTGTTCTGAAGATGGTGTTGCTCTATCATGCTTATCATTTGTGATCTTTCTGAGCACCAACCATATGGTTGTGAAAGCTTTGTTGCATAATAAGAATATTTTGCTAAATGAAAAATCCCAAATTCATACTTTCTTTTTAGTTATTTCTTGGCATCTGATTACCTTACAATAAAAATCTAATATGTGGTGTTTGCTTTTAAATTTTTCAGATGTGGAGATGGCTGACGGCAGTCAAACCATGGCTTCCTTAAAGCCTGTTGGTGGAATAGGGAAGAAAATGAAAAAGAAATTGAAAATAGCTAAAAACAAGCGCCGTGGTAAGGGAAAGATTGGGAAGCGCAAAATATGACTCCAAGTAAAGAATGGTAATGATATGTCATTTATTTGCAGCATGAATTATTACATTACATCTACACACTGCACATTACATCCATTGGTTTCTTATTTTGGAAATTTAACTATCAAGATTTATAGAGGCATGCAAGTTAATCAAATATCTAGTTTTTAGTTAAGAATGTGAAATTGATCTGTTAGTCTCTGATATGTTTTAGGATTTTAAATATGTTTCTATAGTTGAAAACTTTGTAAGTAGGTCCTATATATTTTGCCAAAAGTAGATGTAATATTCCTGATCAATGATAGTTTTTAATAGGAACCTGTTTGAAAATTTCAAATAGTTTAGGAAAAGTGTTACTTGTTTTTCTATTTTGTTGGTTCTTTAACTATTTCAGAATTTTTAAATGGATCCTGTACATTATCGAGGATTCAAAATTTCCACCTAGCTTAGAAGGATCCTAGACCCGAGGATCCAACCATTTTAGGGAACAAATATTCTATTAGACTTCTTGATCAACTAAGTCACTAATTCGGTATGTCATGGCATTTTGACTTTACAATACGTATGTAGCTATCTATGAACCTTAGATGCTTGATATCATAAACATACAAAGATATGGAAAATACTTATAAATTTAAGATATAATGCTGTTTCGATATGTGAACATATATACAAGATGAAATCAAGTGATATTTAATAAATAGAAAAAATGTTTTGTTGAAAATCAGTGTAACTTTCCAACATTATGTCATACTTTATTCCGATTATTAACTCTGCATTACATTACTAGTCGGGAAAATCTCTAGCATTTTCCTGCATAACTGTTTGTGCATGTTTTGCACGAGCTTTGTGGATTGTAGGTTGGCTTAATCAACCTTCACTGATTTTTGTTTTGATTTTGTAGATTGTATTGAAGCTGTGAAGAGCTCCTGTGCTTTTTGTCTTGATTAATGAATAGTGTTCAAATTTTGACAGAGAAGATGAAACCATTGAAATCTATCGTAAGCTAAAAACCATTGAAATTCTGCACCAGGCTTAGTTTCTTTAGTCTAATTTTTTCAGTCCTTTTGTGCCCTTATGAAAATGGCCTTGAAGAACTAGCTGGCCATTTGAATTGCTATATGAAATTTACTTTTAGAGTGTCTCTGCAATACCATAATTTAGCACGAAACTTGTACACTTTTACAAATTTTAATATTCGACGTTAAATTTTATGTGAATCTTAAAATTATACGTATTTTATTATTTTTTAATTGACAGTCATTACTAAAGGTTCACAGGCGTTAAAATTATACATACATATTTTCAGTCTAAAGTAAATATGTATTATATTTTAAATTAAATATGTATTTTATTACTGGATTGTTTTAATTTTATAAATATTGTTACTTTTGTCAATTTTTTATTTGACACATTTCAAAAATTTTACATTTTTTATCATTTACTCAATTGAATATTAATTTTCTAATGGTGTGATATAATGTTACTAATAACTTAGAAAATGTTTTATTTCATGCTATATGGGTTAGAAATAATTGTGTCACAATCTTTAATTCTAAATATTAAACTATTTATTTAACTTTTATCATTTACTCAATTGAATATTAATTTACTAATGGTGTGGTATAATTGTTACTAATAAATTAGAATGTTTTATTTCATGTTATATGGGTCAGAAATAATTGTGTACCAATCTTTATTTTGAAGTATTAAACTATTTATGTAATGCTTCTGAACATGCATACATATAGATATATATATATATATATATATATATATATATATATATATATATATATATATATATATTTAAAAATTATAGCGAATTACTTTAATTTAATAAGTGTTAATTCAAATATAAAAGCTACGAATTTAAAAGCTGTTTTATTAAACATTTTGCGAATAATTGTAATAAATAACCTGTAAAGTTTAAAATTATGAAAGTATTTCAGAAGGTTCATAGTAAAGTATATAAATTTTCTAGTAATATTTTTATATCAGGACTATTTTAAATTTTATATTTATTTCCCTTCTGTTGAAGTTGTTTAAAAAACGTTAACTTGTCTGAAAGTTAAAACATATATACTTTGTTGAAAAAATTTGAAAACAAAAACAATAAAAATTGTGAAACTTAATATTTTTTGATAAAATATACGTAATTAAAAGTTCAATAGTAAAGTTTGTAAAATTGTTAGAGTTGAATGTTAAATGCATAATTTGCGATAGAACTAAAAGTTATCTCAAATTGATTATGTTACGACACTGTTATCTTAGCAAAAGTAAATTGTGTATAATTTACGATTTTAGATGATAAAATTTATAAATTGAAAATTTAGGATAAAAATTACTAAAGTGTAAAAATTAAGTGATAAATATGCATTAAGCCAATCCAAATATGAATTTGAATTTAAATGGAAAAATTTATCATTTTGTTTTGACTTTATTTTTTGTTTTAATAATTTGAAAATAAATAGTGAAAATAATAATATAATAGAAATGCTTGAAAATAAGATTAGAATATGGGTTTAGAAGAATAATTAGCAAAGCTCAATGGATATACTATATTACAAAACTTTCAAGAAGTTAGAGTTACTTCAAGATGCTGTACAACCATATGATAGCGTACAATGATTATTAACAAATGCACAAACTTTATACTAAAAATGAGAAACGTTTATAAAAAAAATGATCATCTATAAATTGATTGTAATGATTCAACATCATCAAAATCAATCATAATAACTCTGACTTCAAATTTATTTGTAAGTTGACCTCATCAAACTCGTTCATCGTTATAAAGAAGAACTAATCATCTTAATTAATACTTTTAAAAAAAAGTAAGACAACACCATTTGAGAAAAGTCTATACATTCAAGTAAAAATAAATTACCAATGCAAAATCAGATTTCACCGTATAGGACAACAATTTTCCGATAACCATTTTTCATTCAATCGGTGGATTTTTAAATCTTAAAAATTTTACAATGATGGTTATAAGAAAATTAGAGGGTTATATTTCTCTCTTCATCTCTTTTTCTTTCGTTATCAGTGTTGCAATTTGGATTGGTGTTGTGTTGATACTATTATAGTAGTTTGGATTGTTTATTAGATATATACATTTAGCTTTTTTATTTTATTTTATTTTATTTAACATTAAGATTAAATTTTGTAATTTATTTGATAATAATGTTTTATGTTAGGCAAATTTACTTTATATTACATTAAGTGAAACGTAATTTTTTGTTTGAAATTAAACATAAAAGGTTACGTGTTATTTTCAATTTAAAAATAGGATTAAAAGGACTAAATTCACGTATTTATAAAGTTAAGTGACAAAATTGGTTCAAGATTTTTTAGAGGTACTAATTCCAATTTTCACTAAAAGTTGAAGAACTAAAAATATATTTAACCCTTAAAAATAAGAGAAGGAATATCATTTCTCAAAATATTAAATCTTGAATTGTTTAGTTGGATAATCCGGAAAAATTAATAATCTTTTAGTACTTCATTAATATGTATAATTTAATTTACATTTTATATATTTTTTTAAAATTCAATTTATTATATTTATATTGATTATGCTTGATTACCATTTTCATTTTATGTAATCTAAATACAAATCTGAAATTCTGTGAAATATAAAAAATGTTGCTTAAAATTTATATACTAATCATTTATAAAAGAAGTGAATATTCTTTAATAAGATATGGTTACAACTTTAACTAAAAAAATTATATTTAAATATGTTTAGATAACACTTAATGTCAATGACGACATACTTACAAAAACGTACATATTACAAAATATTACAAAACGTACAAATGGATCAAGATTAAATTAATTCGACAAACATAAATTACAAGTATGAGACAACCAGAAAAAATATACAATATGTGTTGCATAATGTTGACATTAGTGTTGATAGAGTAAAGTTTATGTGTGTTTCTGCTAATTGTTGACTGAGAAAAGAGTGAGTTATTCAAATTAAGGAACACATTCTCTTCAAATAATTTCTTTGAAATTATACAAGTTAGATATGACATGGTGAGGTATTAGATTTGTCAAATGTGTGTCAAACCGAAGAATTTGATGATTTCCTCATAGATGAGTGATTGGAGAACGATTGATTAAAGACATGATGATTCATAAGCTTGGAGCATACTTCTTTGCTCAAACACCTACAAAAATATGAGTAATGATGCAGAGGCCCCTATATCCTATATCCAATAACTTCACACGATTGTTAACAAAATGTTAAAGTTAATAAATTTAAAGATAGTTAATGAGAACAAATAACAACTTCACATACTTGATTTTTTTTATTAAAAGATATGATTCTAAAAGAAACTACACTACCTAACTGAAACTGTTAAATGAAAAAGATATTTTGATTGATGAGTATGAAATATAAAATTATAATGAAACGAAAAGATATTTTGATCGATGAGTATGAAATATTAATATACCGAAATACGACTTATCAAGTTACAATGTGAAGACAAATATTAATATAATAGTAATTACATGATGAAGATAATGTATATGTAAAGACTAAAAAATAATATTTTAGAATTGATTATGTCTTTGAAATAGTGAGACTCAGTCATTTTAATATTAAAATGCTTAACTATAAAAAAAATAATTTATAACGAGTTTCATTACTTTAAAATACAATATCTCTCTAGAAATAACTTTTGTATAATTATCTTTTTTCTTTATAAACTTTCCTATTATTTGTTCATTTGTTTGAAGATTGGAGAACACCATAATGATTCTCTTGGTGAGTTCTTCCTTATTGTATGATCAATTTTTTCGTTTGATGAAGTTGAATTTCAACTCTTTTTTCCCTTGGTCAAATCTATATTCTAGTTTGCATGTAATCTCTTTTTGGTTGCATGTGTTGTTTGAATATTCTATGAGTTTTTGTTGATCAATGATCATAATGGTATGACCTGATTATTTTTGTGATGTTTTTATGTGTAGATAAAACATCTTGTGGGATTAGAGAGGTTTTAGAGTTATAACAGCTAGACTTGTCAAGAATAGGTGAGGAAAGCTAAGTTTTAACTTTTATGATATGCATGCTTTTAGGTAATTGTTGATTGAAATTAGGAATTTGTGGTCTTGAGCTTGGAATTACCGCTTGAATAGGTTTGTACTAACTTTTAGTTTGTTGAATTTGTGATACCATGGCAGAGTATGTGTGGTATGATAGAACTGTCAAAATTTCTGATTTTGTGCATTTGAGTTGTGTTATGTATGAGTAATATGGCATTTCCTAAGCTAGAACCTGAAATTTTAAGGTATTTTGAAGTTTATAAAGTGGGTATTAACTAAGATGTCAAATTACTCAATTCAAGCTCAAAAAGGTAAGTTATGGGTGTTGAGATGACGTCGGGCGTCACTGATAGCATTGGGCGTCATTTAAACAATGGTTTCTCTAGTTTGGTTGTCGATGGGCGAGAGTTCATTAGGCGACACAAAGTTAGAGAGCTCACTAACTTGGTGCCGTCGGGCGTCAACTAGGTTCGCTGGGTGTAAAAAAAGTTAATTAAATCCCAGGAGTTCTAGAGGGGATCTTGTTGGCCACCACTAGGCTCGCTAGGCATCGAGGCTGGCACTAGGCGTCGAGGCTGATGCTAGGCGCTACTCTTCCAAGGACTTTTGTGGTTGAGTTGTGCTAGGCAGTAATGAATGGTGCTAGATAGTAGTTGGATTACTTCCAACTTGTATTTTAAATTATATAAAGGATTTTTTTTAAGTATATAGTTGTATAAATGATTATTTGATGATGTATGAACTTTTGGAATCTAATGAGGTATGAACTGTGAGGATGAATTGATTTCCAAGGAGGAAAATCCTTGTGAAGTATATTTGTTAGGGTAGGCATTGGGATTAAGAATGGATGTTATCCTAACACTCTACTAACCATTCAAACTCATATAGAGATGATGAGTTAGGTGGTGAGAATACTAGAAGGTCTTGTCTAAGAATAAATTTATAGTTCAGGAAAAGCACTAACCTTGTGGGTGAAAGGTGTCCATTACAAGTGCAAAACTTCCAAACAGTTCGACATTAATGCAATTATCTAAATAATTGAGTCTAAAAGAGTCTTTAAACCAAGTGTTTTATATCTATATGTATGTTTGAAGTGCATTGTATAGTGATATAACATGTTCAACTATATATGATGTTTCTTTTGCAAATTAGGTTATGCTCTTGTTGTTTGTCTTGTCTTTTGTTGTTTTTTTCTTTTACAATGATCACTTTATTGGTGTGAGTAGATTAAGATACACGTGTAGAGATGCTTCTTGAGGAGGAGAACCAATTGTTTGAGATGTTAGATTATGTTACAAATTTGTCTTTAATTTTTGGAACGTTAAACATTCATGATGTTGTAGTTATATTTTGAGATGCATGTAATAATCTTATAGCTTTTGAATTATTTGTGTTTCTGAATATTAATTATGAAATGTTTTATTTTAGTAGTTTTTAGCTATTAAAATGGGATATTACAAGTATATCTCCATCATCTATGACCATACAATTTTATTTAAAAGTCTAAATTTTAATTATGTAAATGAAATACCATCATCCCTTACCTTCCCCAAAAAAATTATGTATCGCACATAATATAAATGATATAATATAAACAATTTATTAGTATAGAAAACTAACAGGTTTCAGGTTTTTTTTTACTAACTTTTGTTTTAAGTATTTAATTTTTTTAAAATATTGAATAAGTTAAAAATTTCGGTTAAAATACATGAAAAAAAAAGATTTATTTTTGTCTAAATTTTTATTTAATTTGTCTCATAATACTTTTTATTGTAAGAGCCTATATGTTTTTTTTATCATACGGTGATATATTAGATCAATATATATATATATATATATATATATATATATATATATATAATAGAAGAAATTGAATATATAAAATACACAAGTTGTAAAATTGACAAAGATAATATATAAGACTCAACCAAAAAAAATGAATTTATTAAATACCTAATTCAAAAGAAAGAAAATGTTAAAATACTTAAAAAAATGTTGATAGGAAAGCGAAAACATATTTATATATTAATATATAATGACATTAATATAATATATTGATTTATTGAAGTAAAATTCTAAAGCCTCTCACACTATTGAAAATGAAAAGAAAAAAAAAAACACTCCCCTTTACTTATTTTCCCCTTTATTTTTATGAAAAATACAAATTAAATAATAGCAATATCTGGTTAAGAAGGGAAATTGATCATCCTCTTCTTAAAACGAATCTATCTTCACATATAGGACAAACAGAAAGACTTGAACAATTAGACAATTAAAGGAATTTTATAGCACTTTAACTGTAAGTACAGCCATTGATTCTCATTTGTCTATTATCACTTGTCCTATTTATTTTATTTTTATTGTTTATTTGTAAACTTTGTTTTTTCTTCTTTCTTTGGTATCAATGACCACACGCTTGGGTTAGTTTTTTATTGTATAATAACAACTATTTGAAGTGTAAAAGAAAAAAAAAACAAAATAAAAGTAGAATAAAAGCGTTATTTAAATATAGATATCTTACAAAGAAAATTGAACTCAACACTACAATTTTATAAATAAAAAAATGTTTAGTAACTGATAGAAAGGAGACAAATATATTTGGATTGAGTTAGAAAATATAATGCGAAATTGGAAGTTGCAATCATCCACATCATAGTATTTGCCGGCATGCAACATTATTGTCTTGTGGATGATATCTAAGATCTCACACATCCTCTTCTACATATGTGTCTTTTTTCATATGATTGCGATATATATTATGTCTTCAGTACATATTTTATTCCTCTAAAACTATTACGTTGTTAGGTAAAGGTTTTGGGATTAATCTGTCTTGTCGAAAAAACAAAAAATGGAGAATAAAATTAGAGTATAGTATTTTTTGACAAAATCTTAACGTATTAATTGTAAAATGATTATTTACCATAAAACATAGAGCTCGTATGTACATGTAAATGTGTTTTTCTAATCACTGATAAAGACACTCTCTCACTCTCAACCATATATATATATTTTTTTTAGAAATAGAAAAAAAAAGTTAAATAATAATGGATGGATGAACATATTGTGTCATGATCACATCACAAGAGGAATAATTAGTAGAGAATGAAGAACACGTGGACTCATTTTGTGGCCAATGCTACTCGTCAAAAGCAACCAGGGACCGGCCTTCAATTACTTTAATAATAAAGGAAATAACGGAAAAGCTATTTCAGTTTATATTTTTGTTCTTATCATATATAATCCAAATCCAAAGTACCTAAGTTCATTGCACTATAATAATCTATCACTATCTAACTTACATATAATGACTGCGTGTATTTTTACTCAGACAAATTCCATCACATTCTTTTTATCGGGGGTTGTTGCATTTAATTGTGTTACTAGAATAGAAGTGTCTTAGAAAAGTGGAAAAGGTTAAGAGAATGTTTAATAATTCTCACATGCAATAGAATTTATTAATTATGGTTTAGATAGTGATTATATTGAATGTACGTAGTTGAGAGATCATGTCTAAATGCCTATAAATTAACTATGTCTGCTCATGATAAAATATAATAAGTTATAATATATATTTATTCACATACTTGTTTGTTAACACTCTTAAATTTTCTGGATTTTGATATTTCTAGTTGTTATTTTGGATGATAATGTATTGTATTTTTAATTTTGTAGTAAAATTTTACTTTTATCTTCTCATTTTCAGTGAGTATGTAATTTCTATTCTATTGCCATTACTTTTGGAAAAACTAGTATACTCTACATTGCTGAGCTTATTTATTATTGGAAATATTAATTAAATACTTAAAAAAATAATATTATTGAGTATATAATACCAAATGAATATTAATATCAAATATATAAAAATTATCAAATAATACTTGAATAAATGTCAACTGTTTATAGAAAAAAAAAGTGCTTAAAAAATCGTGTTCAGACCTGCACCCAAAATTGTGTTACGTAGGTAAATTTGAAAAATAGTGTGCTATCTGGATTTTTTTCTCTTCATGTGTGCTATGTTAAAAAAAAAAAAAATCTGCAACACCCCAACCATTGACCAACTGTTTAGACAACTTGCAATTAAAGACCATGGGAGTAGATATATAGTATGAGCTTCTACAATATTAGTTTTATTAAGAAGATCACATATATATTTGGTATGGGTCATCACGATTGAGTTTTCTAATAAATGATTGATTTCAAGACCAAGAAAATAATGCAAGTGACCAAGTTGTTTTCAAGAGAATGTAACATGAAGTTTGGATGTAACATGATGGATGAGAGAAACAAAATTGCTAATGATGATAATATCATCAACATAAATTAAGAGATAAAGAACCTCTAAATCTTTCTTATAAATGAACAAAGAGGTATTACAACTGTTGATAAACCAAAACTGATGAAGAGTAACTTGGCGAACCACTATCTGGGTGCTTGCTTCAACCCATAAAGAGTCTTATTCAATTTACAAACAAGAGACTTGTTAGTCACTTCCAAACTAGGATGTTGCTACTTATATAAAGTTTCTTCCAAAACACCATTCAAAAAGCCATCTAACTGAAATAACTACCAATCAAAAGAGAGAACAATAGTTAAAATGATGCGAATGGTAACAAGTTTGACGACCGGAGAAAATGTTTCATGAAAATCAAAGCCTTGCATTTGATGAAACCCCTTTACTACCAATCGAGCTTTATATTTATTAAATTAGCCATCAACATTTTTCTTGACTCGAAAAACCCATTCATAACCATTTTCCTTCTAGTTAAAAGACAAGGACACTAAATCCCATGTGTGTTGATGTAGTAAAGCATCATATTCTTGTTGTATAACAACTTTCCAATCTTTATCGTTAAGAAGGATGAACTCTGTGTTGAAAAATGCTTGATTTAGATCTGAACTACATATGCAGGAGGAACCTAAGATTAAGAGGACGAGGAAACAACAACATCATAAATAACAAGAGATGCTTCTAATGTGAAGACAAAGTGAGACTGAGAAACTTTAGGTGTAGAGATAGGAGATGCTAGAATTTCAGTTTGTTTAGGTGATGAAATTAGGATTTAAATTAAAGTATTGACTAACATCCTTAATGGAATTAGATGTTTTGGGAAATAGATTAGAATAAGGAAATATGTGTTCATCAAACAAAGCATCTTTGGAAAAATATACAACCACTGAAAGAAGATACTTGTAACCTATATGTAATTGAGAATATCCTAAGAAAAGACACGCTTCAGACTTAAAATCAAGATTGAGACTTATATGGCCTTTAGAGTGGAAAACAAGAACACCGAAATCTTTTGAGAAAATGAAAATTAGGATTTTTATTGACCAAAATAGCATATGAAATAGAAAAATTTATAGAAGACGTAAGAAATTTATTGATGTGATACACATCAATGACAAATTCATAATCCCAAAACTTTAAAGGAAGAGAGGCATGATGTAACAATCCAAGCCCTAATTGAACTATGTCTATGTCTACGTTCAACAATCCCATTTTGTTGGTGAGTGTAAGGACGAATAAGTCTATCAACAATGCCATGATTAGTTGGAAAAGTAGTAAATGAACACTAATTCATCATACCAACCAAAATTAAATACTCTTAGTTTTAGTTTTTAACTACAACTCAATCATTTTCTTAAAAGTTTGAAAGCTAGATAAAGTGTCAAATTTATATTTGGTAGGAAAAATCCATGTCTATCTAGAAAAAGCATCAACAAATGAGATATAGTATTTATATCCTACATCAAATGAAATATAAGCAGGTTCCCATAAATTTGTAAATATAAGTTCTAAAGGAGAATATACAAAACTAGATTCACAAAAGGGTATTATGTGAGATTTTCTAGTATAATAGGATTTACAAAGACTGGATTTATTCACATTAGATAAAAAAATTACAATTTTTGAAAACAAATTGCATTACATGACAATTGGGATGTCCTAATTTGTTAGGCTACAAGTAGACATTATTATTTACAAAGTTAGACTTACTGACATTACTAGACACAATATTTATTGACATAGGAAGAGACTACAAAAGAACATTGTGAAATAGTACAAGCCATCAACACCACACACCATGAGGAGAACTCTATTCATCCCCTGAGATTCGACAAAACATCTGTCAAAATAAAACTCGAAAACATAGAGTTATACTTTACAAATTGACTAACAAGACTCAATAAATTTTTAGTTAGAGATGGAACATGCAACAAATTGTTTAATTGAAACAAGACTCTAGAATGATAAGGGGAAATAAAAGAAGATGAACCAACATTGTTAATTCTCAAACCTGCATCATTTCCAATGAAAATTTGATTAAGTCCATCAAATTGTTGATGTTGTTTAATATTTAATTAGTCACCAATCACATGAATACTAGCACCAGAATTGGGTATCTAGGAAGAGTTGCCTTTATCGGGAGGATTAAATTGCAACAACATAGTACTAGGTCATGAACTTATATTAGATTAAAGATTTAGATTCACCCAAGTATTGGAAGTCTGGTACGAGCTAGTAGAATAAGGAATAGATTGTTATGTGGCAGGATCAATGAAGAACAATGACTCATGTGGGATAATAAGATACATCAAATTTGAAGTGGCAAACATTGGTTATATGACCAAATTTAAGACAAATTTTTCATTGAAAATTATCAAACTTGCCATGTCCCCTAGTAGGTTCTCTACCACTACGAGCAAAACCATGATAATTGTCTTTGTTTAGTAGCACCTCTAGCATAAGATCCTTGAGTAAAATTCAGTAATGGTGTGACTAATTTATGATTCTCTTGTTCATAATGATGGAGCATGGTTTCATGTCCATACAAAAAAGCTTCAATCTTAGTAATGGAAAGAGGTCTTTTCTTGCTCTCTATAACAAAAAGAACAGAAGCATAGTCTAATGGAAGGCCTTCCAGAATTGCATCCACATGCTCTTCGTGGCGAACTGGAAATTCAACACCAACATGCTCATCAATATAATTCTTGATTTAGTCTATATAATCTTCAATAGACTTAGATTCAGGTTTGACAACTCACATAGCAGTTCACAACTGTCTTGCGCGAGACTTACTTGAAGGTTAAAATATTCAAGGATTTTCTCTTAAACCTCATAAGAATGAGTTAGCCAAGAACACGAGAGAAAACAAATTTGGAAAGCACAGACTAAAGCCAAACCAACATAGTTTGATCTTGTACTTCTGAAGCTTTATATGTAGGATTAATAACATTAACAACTCCATGAAGTTTAGATACATGTTTTATCCTTAGATACAAGCACTATTTGGTATTTAATTTTAATTTTAGGTTCAAACAACATTTTCCAACATCTCAAGAACCAAAAATTAAGTCATTGGTGATCAAGCAACAACAAACATTAAGCATAAAAATCAAATACTAAAATAGAAATGAAAAACACATGTATTAACATTGTAAAATACATAAGAAATATGTTTATTACATCTAATCTCAACAGATAGGTTTATCTCTCCATGGTATAGAACTCAGGGTTTACAAATTGAAGAGAAATAGAAGAAATTAGAACCAAAGAGAAGAAGAAAGCCCTTTCCTAAGGCATCTAACAATTGCTCCAAACTTTATTTGTGTATTCCATTCGCATCAACTCCTTCAAACTGTAGATTTTATCCCCTTCGAACCCAAAAGGGGGAAACACCATGGATAAAGGTTGAGACCTAAGGAGGAGAAGGGAGAGAATTTTATCATATCAATGAGAATTTGCTCTCTCACTTTTTAGCGCTAGATGCGACTCTTGTTACACCCGACACAAGTATTTGCTCCAAATTCATCTTTTCTTGTCGTTCTAGCTTATTTTCCTCCACTACAAATGATTCTTATTCATTTGTTTTGTACACTTAAAAAAGAGATTAGAGGTAAAACAAACATAAAACAACGAAAATACATAAACAATGCAAAAACAAGAAAACTTGAGGATTAAACATGACAAAATCTAGAAAAGAGTTTATTTTATTCACAAAACATAAGACAAATAAAGGGTAGAAAATAACATTATCAACTTGTTTCCTATACAACCCTACACATTGCACACATAGTATTTCCTACACTGATTTGTCTTCTGCCATGGTTATTTTTTGTTGCAAATCTATTTAGGCCCAACCTCCCTATGGAATGAATTGCATTTGATTTCACTGTCAACTTTTATATTTTACTGAAAAATTCCCAGCACCATGTTTCAAGTTATCCTGTAAGGTTTTGTATGCTGATTTTACTATAAAAGTTCATGTGACTTCCATTTTCCAGACCCAATTATCATTTGTCTCCTTTTGTACCTTCACTAAAGACATTTCTTGCATAAATGGTTGAGTTGAACAAGTTCCCACTCAAACCACTCTCTTCTCCACCAAAATCTCTACTTCCACTAGTTTCCAACCCATGTTCCAATACTCTCAACTCTCCCATCTTTATCAACTAAATTTTGATACAGTCTCTGATGCTTTCTCTCCAAATCTATCTCCCTAAACCATTTATCCTTTTGAAACAAGGTTTCATATCCTTTCCTTACATTTCTTTCCATTTATCCTTTTGGAAGTCTTTTGTTTGAACACGACTTTCATTTCTTTTTACTTTGACTTAGAAATCATGTGGTTGCAAGAGGATTTCTGTTAATGAATTTGTGATCTCCATGGACGACTTGCTCAAAATTTGTAATATATTTTAAATTTTAAATCTGCCCATTTTTGTAAAAAAAAAATCTGACTTAATCATTATTGGACAATGCATAAACTCCATTTACACTATTTAAGCTTATTTGTACAACATTTAGACGTAAATTATTCACTACTTAGTCATGTGCATCATAATTATGAAACACTAGTCAACCATGATCAATGACACTAATACTACTGAAATATAATATTTTGTGATAAGAAATTGTCACGAAATATTAAAATATTGGTAAAGAAAAATGTGAAAAAACAGTTATCACTTGTCACAAAAGGAAGTCTAACCAAAGTTTTAAGATAGAAATTATCCATAAAACAACACTCCAATCATAAACATAAAATCATATCTCATCATATTCCATTTCCATCATGAATCCAAATCCCAAATTCATGCAAAAATACATATTATATCAATGAGAATTTACTTGCAGGCAATTATCCATAATCAAATTCAAACACGCATACGTAATGAATCAACTCGAGCATCTCAAATGTAACAGAAATCATCACAAACCAAAAACTACACATAATAGTACATGTCGCCTGGTGGGTCGCACGTAGTCACCAGACAGTTTATAGGAAATCCTAGAAAACTAGGTTCAGACACATGTGTTGCCTGGCGGCAGTTCATGTGCCGCCAGACAGTTTCTGAAAAGTCCAGAAATGCAAAAAGAACTCGAGCATGGCAAGGACATACACCTCAAGCATTCCATACAATACATATTCATACGATTAAAATCAAAACACGAAGTGGAACTCCCCTAATCTGAATTTTTCCCAGCACTAATGCTCTTCTCGAGTCCCTTTTTTATTCCAAGCCCTGTCTCCACCCAAGCACGCTTACTCACTCTCTTTAGGTTCAATAATTAATTATGTTCTTACTTATTATTTTACCATTTTTTTTTACCTTACTAATATTTCTAAAAGTCACACAAATAATGATATCGATAACTTTAATATTTTCTAGATTTAAATTTTGAAAATTTTAACATATATATTGAATTCAGTAGAACTTAACATATTTTAGAAGTGTTTTGGTATGTGTTGATATGATTAAAAGATTATGATAAAATAAGTAGAATTTTGATTCTTTATTGTATTTTTTGTGTTATGACTTAAAAATAAAATAATAACTTAAAATTTACCAACAAAATTAATATATTTTAAAAGTATATTAAATAAATAACATAAAAAATAATAGAAAACTTGGACTCAGGTAAAGATAACCGAACATGTTAATAGGATTGATAATTTTGGGAATAATAAAGATAATTACTTTTTTTAGGAAACCTTCTTGGGAAAAAGTGATGAAACGGTGTAATCCTTTGTGAAAATTATTAAAATAAATAAATTTTAAAAAAATTATAAAAATAGACAAGTTGTATCAGTTGGTATAATTTTGTTATGAAAAAATAAAATCATTTTAACATGACTTCCGTGTATTATAATATAAATTGAGTTAAAAATCGTATTAAGGTGAGATAACTTACAAAAAGTCTACCCTATTATCAATTTTGTAATTGTTTTAAAATCTATCTATTGGACTCTTGTACCCCTAAAAGTAGTTCGTAAGGTATAGAAACCATTTTCAATCGGTTTTAGAGGTTCATATACCTTGAAACACCAGTTCGTATATGAAAATTAACACATCTAAATCTCTCACATTTACAGAGAAGAGTATCTTAGTGCTCACTGGATAACTATTTTGGATTTCAAGAATAACCAATCTTAATAAAAACAAATTATAGTATTTATTTGTTCCATGTCTTCATCTAGTCTCCTATATTTTAAATGACATGTTTTGGGTGTATTTTTATATAAAAAACAAAAAGTATTTACCAAACAATTTTAACTTATCTTTTATGTACAATAATAAAAATAAAAAATGCATATTTGCACCATGCCATGCATGCAAGGTGATTGGGCAAGAATGGAGTACTATAAATAAGTAGTTGAATTGGCAAAGACAAAACACAAGAGCAAGAAGCATCAATGGCAACTCCCATGGAGATCCCTTTTCTTTCCATCTTATCCTACTCTCTCCTCTACCTCCTTCTCTTTTTCCTTTTCCAGCTTCTTCTCCAAGCCAGAAAGTTCCAGAACCTTCCACCGGGTCCACCGTCTCTCCCCATAATCGGCAACCTCCACCACCTCAAACGCCCACTCCACCGCACCTTCAAAGCCCTCTCCGACAACTACGGCCACGTCATCTCCCTCTGGTTCGGATCACGCCTCGTCGTCGTCGTCTCCTCCCACTCCCTCTTCCAACACTGCTTCACCAAAAACGACGTCGCCCTCGCCAACCGCCCCCGCTTCCTCTCCGGCAAATACATCTTCTACAACTACACCACCCTTGGCTCCTCCCCCTACGGCCACCACTGGCGCAACCTCCGCCGCATCACCGCCCTCGAACTCCTCTCCACCCACCGCATCAACACCTTCGCCGATATTCGAAGGGACGAAACGCACAGACTCATTCGGAAGCTCGCCGAGGACGCGTCCAGCGACTTCGCCGAAGTGGAACTCACTTCCAAGTTCTACGACATGACGTTCAACAACATCATGAGGATGATCTCAGGAAAGAGGTACTACGGCGACGACTGCGACATGGCCGATGTGGAAGAGGCCCGGCAGTTCAGGGCCATGGTTTCGGAGCTTCTGAAGCTTGCCGGCGCCAATAACAAGAACGATTTCATGCCCTTACTGAGGCTGTTTGATTTTGAAAATCTGGAGAAGAGGCTGAAGAAGATCAGTTCCAAAACTGACACCTTCTTGAATGGACTCCTGGAAGAACACCGCAGCAAGAAGCAAAGTGCAACTACCATGGTGGATCATCTCCTGAGTTTGCAGGAATCGCAACCTGATTATTACACTGACCAAATCATCAAAGGCCTTGCCTTGGTAAAAGTTTTCTCTGTTTCATACTGTTTTTCTTTTGTTTTACTCTATTCTATGTAATTTTAAGGCCTTTTGAACTTATAGGGCATGCTGGTTGCTGGAACTGATTCATCAGCTGTAACTTTAGAGTGGGCATTATCTTGTGTGCTGAAGCATCCAGAGGTGTTGCAGAGGGCAAGGGATGAATTGGACACACATGTGGGACAAGAGTGTTTGTTGGAGGAGTCTGACTTATCGAAACTACCTTACCTTAAAAACATCATCTTTGAGACACTTCGGTTGTATACACCTGCCCCATTGTTGTTGCCGCACTCATCCTCAGAAGAGTGCATTATTGGGGGATTCAAAGTTCCACGAGACTCTATAGTGCTGATAAATGCTTGGTCCATTCACAGGGACCCTGAAGTGTGGCGTGAAGCCACAAGTTTCAAGCCTGAAAGATTTGAAAACGAAGGTGAGTTGGAGAAGCTAATTGCGTTCGGGTTGGGAAGAAGGGCTTGTCCAGGAGGAGGCTTGGCTATGCGTGCACTCTGCTTGACTTTGGGATTATTGATTCAGTGCTTCGATTGGAAACTAGTTGGTGACAGAGAACTCGATATGAGAGAGGAAAGTGGGTTCACTTTGTCCAGGTTAATCCCATTAAAGGCCATGTGTAAAGCACGCCCACTCACCAACAAGCTTGTGGATTCATTTCTTTAAGCTTTTTAGTTTCCAAGAATAAAATGAAAAATAGTAATTTTATAAAAACATATTTAGATGTAATTTTTGCATTATTTTGTGATCATATATACTAGAGTTTTATATCAATAATTAATTCTGAAATAAGAATTTAGTTTTATATTTTAATTTAAGTTTTATTTTTTTCTCTCTTACATTATATATTAGTTTGAGATCCAATATAAATATTATCGAAGTTAAAAGATCACTTACGTTATATTTTAAGCGATAAAAAAAGTGAGATATTTATAATTGATTTTATATGTCTTTTATAAAGAATTAAACTACACAATTTTTCTTCTCACTCAAAAATCATTTTGCATATATATATATATATATATATAAAATCAATATTCAACTTCATGCCCTAACAATTCGTGTGCGGTTTATAAAAGTAATAGTTTTGATATTGTATTTGATATAAAATTTATTTTAAATAAGTTTTTCTAATTTTATTTTATATTTACAAATTGAAAAACATTTTTTTGAAATTAATTCTAAAGAATTAATATGAAACTTTCAATTTGTAATTCTTTGAATCGTAAGAAAGGTTCCAATTGATTTACCAATTGGATCCTTAGTAACGTGTTTATGAAAATATGTGAATAACTAAATAATGCTTTCATTTTCATTTATCATCTCTAAAAATAATGTATTATTTTATTCTTCATCAGTATATCTATTTAATAAAATTAAGACAAAAAAATAATTTATCAAAATCTAATAAAAAATTGAGAAAATAATTACTAAAAGAAAAGTATATGATAATCAAGTAATTATAATTAAAAAATGGTTATAAAAAAACATATAATTCATAAATTTTTCATCTATATTCATAAAAAGAATGTATACAAAAAATTTATGAGATGAAAAAAATATAAAACATTAAACTAATATTTCACTATTAAGAGGAAGTATTAATTTTTTATCTTAAAAAATAGAAAAGAACTGATAAAAAATAAGAGAAGAAAGAATGAAATTGATTATAACTATATTTAAGGGGGCCATGGTCCGTAGAGCACAACTAACATCTGCCACTGCGTGTATTATCATTAATATTATAAAACCAATGTTTAATTTATGTATATGTTATAACTTCTTTTGGAAATATATTGGGAAATATGTGATAAAATCCATAATTATTTACGTATAAATATATTATAATAATATTCAAAATATTAAATTGCAACTCAAGTACAAGATATATGATATTTAAGTAATATTTAAATACGATGTTCATCATTTAATAATTATTTCATTAAAGCCTAACTATTTGAGTCATTTAAAATATGCTATTGAATTGGTTAGTTATTAAATACATTGTTAAAGAAAACTCATCTAACATAGTTCTATGCATCTTTTAATATCAATTTTAAAATCAATGTTAATAAGATTGTAGTTGAAAGTTTGGATTTTCAACATCCCTTCTTATTGGGACTGATGACTTTAAACATGAATTATAAATAAAAGATGGTACTTTATAACAATATTTAAAAAGAAATACAGATATTTTCAAGTTCTATAAATTGTATTTCCATTTGTTGACATATATTTTGTCGCTTTTTTAGGAGGAAATGGTACGGGGATCTCCAAGTGTTTACAAAGTTTCTACAAATGAAGTTAAACGTAAACTTAAATTCAAGTAGAGTTACAAACTTGTAACAAAAGAGTTGTCACATAGCCTATGGTTATAATTTCCATCTAATGCACCACATAATAACATGAGTGATAGTCACTGTCTATTGCATTGCAACTAGTCACATTCTTGTCTACTGCATGGCAACTAAGTATTTAATTACATGACAAAATATGTGAAAAATAATTACAATTTGCTTGAGAGAAGATCTCATGAACAATCTTACATGTAGAAGTATTTTGATGAGACACATTTATTTAAACCTTATGCCAGGAAGATTTTCGGTACATACATTATCTAGGGATGTCAACGAAACAAATACAGTACTCTCTCGTACCCTACCCGCTAGATAAATATGTAAAACAATTAAGGATCTTTAAGATTTAAGATTCTCACATCATAAAACATAATAGAGCACTAACCTTAATCCATAAGAGATCTTGTGAGTATACATTCTTCAATTTGTAATTTGTGTGCTCTCCAACCACCGTTTTTTCAATCTATCTCTCTGTCTTTCTTTTCTCTTCTCACACGTTCTTAATGAGTTACTATGAAAAGAACCTTATGGTCAGAGACAGAACCTCAATCCCTTTTATAAACCAACATCCATCAAGTTGGTTTTTATTTTATTTTATTATCATTTCTCATAATTATAACCAATAATAACTGATAGGTTCTTAAATTTTATTAAATCACAATTGGGTTCATCATAATATTTCAAATGAGTCACATAATAGAATTAATTCGTCAATTAATTCTAACGTTCTCCCACTCAACTCATATGATGTCATAACATTATGTGATTTAATACATAAACCTAACATGCATTAAAAGACCTTACATAAATTGGTTTCATCATTATTCATAATTAAAGATATAAAAATTTTAATAGTCATGACGGTCACACATCATTCGGTCGACATGATCCCTTCCATGTACTATTGTATCATTCCTTTATCTTTAATATGACCTTAAAATGAGAAGTCCATAATGGGTTCAAACATAATGTCATTTTTCAAAAATAATAACATAACATAATTTGTTTTCTTCATCATAATTGCATGCATAAACATAAAGAAGAAAACACAGATTTCAGAAACTTATACATTAGAGAGCTTAGAGTGTCACATAAGCATTAATAACATTAACATTCAACATTTAACATTCACTAGTTGACATAATGCCCATATTTTGTACATGGCCAACATACAATTTAGATAGTAACCCTTTTGTCAAAGGGTCAACAATCATAAGATCTGTGCTAATATGTTCTATTGACACTCTACATTTCTGAACATCTTCCTTAATGGAAAAGTATTTCAACTCCATATGCTTAGCACCTTTGGAATACTTGTCATTTTTAGAAAAAAAGATTGTTGTAGAATTATCACAATAAATTTTCAACGGCTTGGAAATATTATCGACTACTCTAAGTCCTGAAATAAAGTTCCACAACCAATTAGCCTGAACTATAGCCTTAAAGCATGCCACAAATTCAGTTTCCATAGTGGATGCAGCAATGACAGACTACCTCACACTTTTCCATGAAATCGCTCCTCTAGCTAAAAGATGCACATAACCAAATGTAGACTTTCTTGTATCCACACAGTTGACAAAGTCTGAATCTGTATAACCTATCACCTCAAGATGATCAGATTTTCTATAAGTAAGCATTGATTCTTTGTTCCTTATATGTATCTTAAAATTTTCTTTGTTGTTTTCCAATGCTCTAGTCCTGGATTACTCTAGTATCTACCAAGCATACCAATTGCAAAGCTAACATCTAGCCTTGTACATGTTTGAGGATGCATCAAACTCCCAACAACAGAGGCATAAGGGATATTTTCCATCTGTTTCTGTTCCAAATCATTCTTTGGACATTGCATGAGACTAAACTTGTCTCCTTTCTGTATTGGAATGAGAGGTATTGAAAAATTATCCATTTTGAATCTCTCTAAAACTTTATTAATATATGCGTTCTAAGACAAACTTAACAGTCCTTGTGATCTATCATGAAATTTTCTATTCCTATCACATAGTATGTCTCACCCATATCTTTCATTTGAAAGTTATTAGAGAGAAACCTCTTAGTCTCACTTAATAGACCAAGATCATTAGTTGCAAGCAAGATATCATCAACATACAAAATCAAAAATATAAACTTACTTCCACTGACCTTTAGATATATACACCGATCAATAGTGTTTTCCTTAAATCCAAATGACACAGTAGTATAATTGATCTTAAGATACCATTGCAGAGAATCTTGCTTAAGTCCATATATTAATCTCTTAATAGTTTACACACCTTGTGTTCCTTTCCTTCTTTAGTGAACCCAACCGGTTTGTCCATATAAACATCATCTTCTAAATCCCTATTTAGAAAAGCATTTTTAACATTCATTTGATGTAACTCAAGATCATAATGAGCTACTAATGCCATGATAATTCTAAAAGAATCTTTCTTAGAAACAGGAAAAAATGTTTCTTTATAGTTAATGTCATCTTTCTGAGTAAAACCTTTGGCAATAAGTCAGACCTTGTATGGTTGGATATTGCCTTGAGAGTCACTCTTAGTCTTAAAGACCCATTTACACCCAACTTTCTTGCATCCTTCTTGCAATTCCTCAATGTCCCATACGTCATTATGTGCCATTGATTTAAGCTCATCTTTCATGACATCTAACCACTTATTAGAATTATCACCATTAATGGCTTCTAAAAATGAAACTAGATCATTATCAATACTTAAGTCATTTTCTAACTCTTGTAGATAAACCACATAGTCATTCTTTCTATTTCTGTGAGATCTTCTTAATACTATTTCTTGTGGTTGTTCTACTATCAGTTCATTGTTAACCTCAGGATCATTAATTTGTTGTTCTTCTTGATTGTTGTGAGTTTCTACAACATGTGGAACAACAACTCTTGATGAAGAAGTACTAGCTACAAGAACTTGTACTCTAACTTCCTTAATCTCCATATTTCGTGAAGCTTCACTCCCACTAGTTTCACCATTCTTAATGAACCGAACATTTTTAGTTTCAACGATTCTTGTACTATGGGTAGGACAATAAAACATATACTCTTTTGATTTTTCTAGATAACCAATGAAATGTTCACTAATTGTTCTTTCATCCAGTTTCTTTTCTTGCGGATTGTATATTCTTACTTCTATTTGACAACCCCAAACATGCAAGTGTCTCAAATTGGGTTTCCTACTAGTCCACAACTTAAAATGAGTCTTTTGAACAACTTTACTAGGAACCCTATTCAACAAATACATGACAGTCTTTAAAGAAGATATCCACAATGATACAGGTAAACATGAATTACTTAACATACCCCTAACCATATCCATTAAGGTTCGATTACGCCTTTCTGATACACCATTTGTTGTGGCGTGCCTAACATTAACGGCCCAAGGTGTTGTCCACTTTCATCATATCTTCCATAATACTCACCACCTTTATCAAACCTTACGATTTTCACATTTCTGTCTAATTGTCTTTCCACTTAATTATATAAACTTCTAAGGCATTCACTGATTGAGATTTCTCATGTAGTAGATAGACATGTCCATAATGCGAAAAATCTCATTAAAGGTGATGAAGTACTTCTCTGTATTGAAAGAATTTACATAAAACATACCACATATATCGATGTGTATGATTTCAAGAAGTAGAGTGCTTCTCGTGGCTTCTTTCTTTGTGTTTTTTTTTTGTTTGTCTTTAATACAATCCACACACACATTCAGATCAATAACATTCAAATCCGTTAGGATTTCATTATTTACTAATATTTGCATTCTTTCTTTGGAAATATGTCCAAACGTTATGCCGCAAGTAAGCAGATTGTTCATCCACTAAACTATGTTTAGTGTCAATATTGTGATGCAAGGTCATAATAGTTTCAACATATAAATTATCCAAATTCAATTTATATAAAACATCATAAAGTGTATTAGATCCAAACGTAAAAGTACGCTTAAACAAACTGAAACAACCATTTCCAAACTTAAAAGAGTATCAAGCAATATCAAGCTTAGACAAAGAAATTAAATTCATAGTGATACTAGGTACATAAAAAGCATCCATAAGGTCTAAGTGATATCTAATGTCGAGGATTAGCTGATAAGTCCCGACGGTTTCCACTGGAACTTTCTCTTTATTGTCCATGAAGACAAATTTCTCATTTAGGTTTATGGTTCAGGTTGAAATAAATCCCTACATCACATTAGAAACATGAGTCGTACATCCAGAATTAATCCACCACGTATTATGGGGAACTTCAGTTAAGTTTGATTCAAAACATATGTAAGCATTATGCTCACCTTTCTTTTCGAACCAAGCTCTACGCTTTATGCAGTCCTTCTGGAAATGTCCAAACTTCTCGCAGAAATGACATTTGTCATTTTTCTTCTGGATTTTGGCTGAGCACCCGTCAATCTTCAGTGTTCCTTTACCCTTTCCTTGTTTTTTAGTAATTTTTCTTTCTAGCAACTCCTTAATTCTTCACATACTGAATAGAGTGGTTTCCTAAGTTCTTTAGTCGGGTCTCCTCCTGAACTAGCATACTGTGCAATTCATGCACGTTCCACTTCTATTTTATGGTGTTGTAGTTCATTTGGAATGGACCATACCCAAATGGTAATGAGTTCATAATGAACTACACGAGAAAACCTTCATCCACTGCCATTCCTAGAGACTTAAGTCTTGCTGTGATATTTGAAATCTCGATCACATGCTCATGCATAGTACACGAACCGTCAAACTTCATGGTGGTCAACGTAGTCGTTAATGTCCCAGCGAGAGATTTATCAATATTTTAGGAGCGCTCTTCAACAAATTTCATAAATTCTTTTGCGTTATCGATTTTATGAAGAGCTAACTTAATATTGCTTGCTATGCTCATTCTCATAAACATTAAGCTAAGTCTGTTTGACCTTTCCCAAGCTTTGTAATGGGCTTTCTCTTCATTGCTATTGGCATCTGTGATAGCAACCGACTTTTCAACTTGAAAAGCCAAATCAAGATCCAACGCACCTAAGTGAAATTGGACTTGTTCACTCCAGTCAAGGAAATTCAACCCATTAAAGACTAGGACAAATGTAGTGTGCGAGTGTAAAGATACGGAACAAAGACTGCAATTAACACATGTCTAACATTAATGCTTTGAGTCATAAAACTAAACGTAAATACATATTCAAACATAAACAACCATTCTATGCATACTAATGTTCTCCTTTAGGAGATCAACTAATACACAAACATAAACATAATGATGCTAATCATATTATAACATTATTGATAATTAAAATATGCATAAACTAGAATCACCTACTATCTTTGGGTATATAAATAAAACTAGTGACGCATACAAAATTATCTACAATCATGCTCATTAATTATGAGAACAATTAATCAACTTTTGGACGATCCTGAAATGTCTTATAAAAATGAACATCAATTAACCCATATATGTTGCAATTGCACCCCATTCATAAGAAAATTGTATAACAATGGATCAATAATCAATTTGAAATAAGATTATTGAAGCACAACGAATGCAATTTCATGCAACGAAATTTGATTCCCATCTTCCAATAATGGTATTCACATTCAATTTCTAAAGCAGCAAAAAACATAAAACCCCTTAAAACCTTTAATTAGGGTTCATAAATATTGGGAAAAACATAAATTCCAAAAAATCTCTAAATTCATTCATAACAAGGGTTTTTCTTAATTTGGGAACAAATATCATAAAAGGAGAAACATCATAGGAGAATCATAAATCCTACAACACATGCTCTGATACCACATGTAAAACAATTAAGGATCTTTAAGATTTAAGATTCTCACACAATAAAAGATAATAAAGCACTAACCTTGATCCATAATAGATCCTATGAATATGTGTTCTTCAATTTGTAATTTGTGCGCTCTCCAACCACAATTTTCCAATCTATCTCTTTGTCTTTCTTTTTCTTCTTACACGTTCTTGATGGATTATTGTGAAAAGAACCTTATGGCCAGAGATAGAACCACAATCCCTTTCATAAACCAATGTCAATCAAGTTGGTTTTTATTTTATCTTATTATCACTTCTCATAATAACCAATATTAACCAATAGGTCATTTAATTTTATTAAATCACAATTGGGCCATTATAATATTTCAAATGAGTCACATAATAAAATTAATTCTAACAAAATATTTGTCTCGTACTTGTACCAATATATATGCGGGTATCTGTTATGTGGGTACTCACATATTTTTTTAATATCCACGAATATCCATATGTACCCGCGAGTATTTACAAAAGAAAATTTTAATATTTAACAACATATTTTAACCATAAATTCAAATAAAAATACAATGTATAATATTCATAAATTTCATACAAAGTGCAAATAACCTATTTAAATAGTGTTGAATGACAATATACAAAGAAATAAGGATTTTTCAAAACCAATTGATAAAAAATAACTCATTCAAAATCAATGTGTTAATGTTTTAATCGTGTTTTTTTTAACCTTTTTTTAATTTAAATTAGAGTATAACAGGTACGACTATCCACAGATACAGATACTATGATACACGTACCCACCCCGTTAACATGCGAGTAGGGATGTTACACGAGTAAATAAAATACTCATACTCGTTACTCGTGGATATTCATTTACCATATCCATTTTCTACCTGCGGGTACAAATTTTTTTAAGATCCCTACACTTACCTTAACCTTTGTCAGGAAGACTTGCGGTACAAGGGAACACATTGTACTCATATAAGTTGATCACCAGGACTAACTTGTCTTTAATACCCCTTATAAGTCTATAGGGACGACTAAATGAGTATTTTACATGACAAAATATGTGAAAAATTATTACAATTACCTAAAGAGAAGATCTCATGAACAATCTTAAGACGATGCAATGAGCATAAACATTCCTATCTGTGAGTACCTCTTTTATATCATTGTGGGACACGCTTACTTGAACTCTTTGTTAGGTAGAAATGCTTACCTGAACCCTTTATCAAGAAGACTTTCGGTACTCACAGACTAACTTGACTTTCGGTACACACTATACTCATATGAGTCAATCACCAAGACTAACTTGACTTTGACACCATGAATGGATCTATAAGGAAGAATCATTAGCGAGATAGAACACTAAATGTAGAGATGGGTCAATTTGGGTTGATGGTGGAGACGGACCAACCCGGGCAGAGGGTCGAGACTAGTGTGACCTAGGTCAAAGGTCAAAACTGGTCAACTAGACTCAGGTCGAAGGTCAACTTGGGTGGACTCGAGCTGAAGTGCGAGGTCAGTTGGCATGAGCCGAAGATCGAGATGGACTAGCATAGGTTGAAGATCGACCCTTGCTGTTTTTTCTAAATGTTGAGAAAGGCCAACCTAAACCAAAGGCTTAATAATATATTTTAATAAAATGAACATTTTTTATGTTTAAAAAGAAATCCCATGGATTGGTCCTAATCCACATATCTTTGTGGACTTTTTTGCCCTACAAGCTTTTTTAATGAGAGACATGTTGATCTTGTGAACTTTTTTTGCCCAACCTATGTGAGTCAGGACCAAACCCTATAGACTAAGTCAAATTGTCAGGTTTATTCTCGGTAAATACTCGCTTAAACAAGAGTCTTAGTTCTATTTTAACTTAGAATTTTGTCATTTTTCTATAAAAAAACATAAATTCACTATAAAAAAAGTAATTTTAAATAAAAAAGTTATTAAGAAGACAACAAAAAAAAAACTAAGAATAATGATCCAAATATTAAAGATAAGATTACAAATTGGAATTGAAGTATTGTATAATAGGTGAGAAGTATCCTTGAGATTTACCACTATTTGTTTTCAAGAATTTTGTGATGGATGTATATTTTTCACATGTGACAAATTTTTGTGGCAATACATATAACGTGAGACAAATTCCCATCGAGGGGGTTTTGGGACTATTTAGTGATAGTAGAGTTTATTTAAAAAATAAATCATTTTTAATTTGTAAAATAGTTTCGAACTAATTTGATATTTAATATTTTTTTCTTTTTTTTTTAATTATTAATTCGAGAGATTTATAAGAAACTTTAAACTTAAATTCTTGAACTCTTCTCTTTTATCCTGGTGAAGGAAATATACCTCGTCACTTTTCCACGTGAAATCAGAAAACAACTTACTTAAATATATGAGAAAATGACAAACACATCCCAATCATTTTAAATAAAAGACACAAATCTGTGATAATTTTGATAGACACATATATTTCTAGTTATACTAAAAAGCATCAGAGAGCAATTGTCTTCATCCACTCTTCCCTTTTCTATATGAAAACAAACACAAGTGAAAGATGCACCTACCTACTCTCTTCCTTTCTGTTCATTATTTAATACTAAAATTAGTACATGCTAAACGGTACCTAACCCTACTCTTGTCATGGTTATACAAAATAGTGTCATAAATATATTCTAAAGACGGCCTCATATCATAATCCAATCTTGATTACATTAAAAAAAACATTCTCATGTTAATGTACTAACTTATCGGAGTTATTTTATTATGGGAATATTGTATGGTAGTTCTATTAAAAATTTATCTTGAAAAACGGTAAATGATAAAGAGAAAAACTCATCTCACCGTTTTTTTCTCACCTATTACAAATCTAAAGAAGAGTTAAATTCAATTATAAGTTGAATTATGCTATAAATCCATGTCCAAACTCATAATCCTAGCAATAGGTAAAAGTATTCCGCCATGGTTCCTTTGGTTTATTACGCACTCCTTTTTCTTGCTTCCACTTTCACATTCAAGTTTCTTTTACAAAGAAGGCTAAAAAACCTTCCACCACATCCACCAACACTTCCCATAATCGGCAACCTCCACCTTATCAAGCCACCGCTCCACCGCTCTCTGCTCAGCCTATCGGAAAAGTATGGCCCCATCTTCTCTCTCTGGTTCGGTTCACGCTTTGTGGTGGTCATCACCTCCCCAACCTTGGTTCAAGAATGTTTCACCAAATACGACACCGTTCTCGCCAACCGGCCCCGGTTACTCACCGGCAAGTACCTCTTCTACAACTACACCAGCATGGGGTCCTCCCCCTACGGCGACCACTGGCGCAACCTTCGCCGCATCATCACCATCGATGTCCTCTCCACGCAGCGTCTCAACTCCTTCTTTGAAGTCCGAAGGGAAGAAACCATGAGGGTCATACAAAAGCTTGTTCGGGAAACGTGCAAGGGCTTCGCCCTTGTGCAGATCAGACCCAGGTAAGAAAGTGAGAAATTTTGCATCTTTCACGTATCTCATACTCCATCCAAACAGAGACTGAATCGAGTGTGTGCAGGCTGACGGAGATGTCATTCAACAACATGATGAGAATGATATCTGGGAAACGGTACTACGGTGACGACGGTGACGTGACGGACGCGGAGGAAGCGAAGCAGTTCAGAGACATAATCACGGAGGTTATGTCGCTGCTGGGTGCAAACAACAAGGGAGACTTCTTGCCTTTGCTTCGGTGGTTTGATTTCGACGGTTTGGAGAAGAGGCTGAAGTCGATCAGCACCAGAGCTGATGCGTTCTTGCAGGGACTCCTGGAAGAGCATCGCAGTGGAAAGCACAAAGCCAATACCATGATAGAACATCTCTTGACTATGCAAGAATCGCAGCCGGAGTACTACTCCGATCATATCATCAAAGGCCTTATTCAGGTAACAAACACCCACTACAATTCAACATCATTCCTTCATTCTTCTAAACCTATTCGTAAAAGATACAAGATTGAATTGTAGGGTATGCTTCTGGCTGGAACAGACACAACAGCAGTGACTATGGAGTGGGCCGTAGCATCTTTGTTGAATCATCCAGAGATATTGAAGAAAGCACAGGATGAAATAGACAACTGCGTAGGACAAGATCGCTTGGTAGAGGAGTCCGACATTCCTAATCTTCCTTATCTTCAAAACATTATCTACGAGACACTTCGGTTGTTTTCTCCAGCTCCAATGCTATTGCCCCATTATTCTTCAGAGCAGTGCAGTATTGGGGGCTTCACTGTTCCACGAGACACCATAGTGTTGATCAATGCATGGGCCATTCAGAGAGACCCTGAAACCTGGAGTGATGCTACATGCTTCAAGCCCGAGAGATTTGAAGAAGAAGGGGAAGCAAACAAGTTGATTCCATTCGGATTGGGAAGAAGGGCTTGTCCCGGAATTGGTTTGGCGCATCGTTCTATGGGCTTAACTTTGGGATTACTGATTCAGTGCTTTGAATGGAAACGACCAAGTGATGAAGAAATCGATATGAGAGAGAATAAAGGTGTGGCAATGCCAAAGCTAATTCCACTGGAAGCTATGTGTAAAGCACGACCAATAAGCCACAAAGTTATGCACCAACTTGCTACTTAAATATCCAATAAATCATGCATAATTACAGATTAATGAAGGGCATCATCATCTTCAGCTACACTCTCTGAGTTGCCCATAAACATTTTCCTATTATGTATGTAAAGAATGTGTTTGGTAAGATGTCTCAAATTAATTTATCTGAATACTTTCAGGCTTAATCCACTAGCTATTTAAGTTATTTTTAGTGTCTAACTTATTTAAATTTCTTTTATTATCTTGATACATTTTCCTATTATTTTTATTTTTTATCTGTTATTATCTATTTTTAATTTTACATATACAATTTAATCATTACATTATTTTTAATGCTATTGGACTACTTTTTATTTCTTTTATATAGTTTAAGTTAAAAAATTTAACACTATATAAATTGAATTAACTTATGTTTCGTTTTATACTATAAGAGCTGTAACACTAGTTGAAATTATAGTATACATTTCTTATATACTATAACAAATATAAAAATTACAAAAATAAATAAAAATTCAAAATTGATTAATACTCGTTAAATTAACTTATTTTAATAAAAATACTAAAAATATTAATAAAAATACATCCATTTTAAAATTATATATATATATATATATATATATATATATATATATATATATATATATATATATATATATTGTCTAGAAACTATATCTTTATTTATATAATAAAACTACAGTAGTTATATTTTTTATTTTGTTATTATCAACTGATTTTACTAAGAAATTCTAATTTAATAAGTAAGGTTATCAGATATCGAAACTTTAACAACTAACTTACAGTTTATACCCTAACTTACAAACTAATTTTACCAAACACGAATATATATTTGATTTCGAGTTTAAAATGAATAGTTTAAAAATGTAAATTTATACCAAATTTTAGCTAATTTGGAAAAATTAAAAAATAACCTCTTTTACTAATTTAAGCAAAGCCACAACAAAATAAGTTATTAATGTTCAATGGCGGAACCACTTTATGACATAGGGCGGCTCTCTAAAATTTTTTATACTTACATAATTTATTATATATTTTTAAATTTATTTTTTTAAAAATTAATATTTTTAAAATATTTTATATATTTTATTTTTAAAAAAATTATATATTAATGCATAAGATATATTTTTTTATTATCTACATTTATTTTTTAATTTGGCCTTTTAACTAAATATAATTATTTTCTTAATATTATTTTTAAGTGATTACTTGTTTAATTTAACTATCTTTTTATTTAATTATTTTTTTAAACTTAATCAATATAAATGAAAATTAATTA
>Ga0209589_1000042_pt1 | contig 122436 bp, 117 predicted proteins | sample CowpeawhiteBW_FD_187525 | JGI IMG/M metagenome (GOLD analysis project Ga0209589, IMG submission 187525) | Root nodule microbial communities of legume samples collected from California USA - Cow pea white BW (SPAdes) (version 2) | ecosystem: Host-associated > Plants > Roots > Nodule | place...
CTCTCAAGGCTGGGGCTCCCCGTGCCTACGGCAAGGCTGGCCCGGGCCGGGACTATTGGATCAAGGAAATCCGCGAACGGGAAGCTGGTTACATCGCACGCGTCGAGCAGGCCTACGAACGCATGGTCGCTGCCTGGAAGGAAAAACCAAAAAAGTTGCCACGAACTGAAGGTAAGGACTTCTCAACACCATCCGTAGCCACTCACAGAGGAGTGCCGAATGACAATGCGAACCTCGTTGTTGGCCCTTTTCCTTCTGCTTTGCAGTGTGGTGACGGCTGGTTCCATGGGCAGCGCCGTCACTAAGAATGACCCTTGGAATCCTCACCATATCGACGATCTACCTGCCGAAGTCCGACAATATATCGCTGCAATCTGCAAGGGGCCTGCCAGCGCCCAGAATGATTTTGCAACCTACTCTCCGTACGAGAAGCGCTGGCGGATCAATCTCGAATACCTTCGATGCGACGGTTTGGGCCAATATCGTCGAGGAAATCAATGCTTGGATGTTGACTTCATTGCTGTCGGCTCGCGTTTCCGGCTTGCCAGAAAGAACTACAGAGACTGCGGCTTCTAAATCTCGATCGGGATGATAAGGCTCATTTGCGCTGACCACGCGCCAAAGTGGCGCGGGCCCACGGTCGTAGCGGCCAGGGTCGACCTGGGCGCCGGAAATCTCGCCGTTTAGTCTTTTTGCGACCTCCGGCGAGGTTGCTCTTGATCGCTATTGGCGGACAATCGGTATCAGACGCGTTTGATCCCAGCCGCCCGGTTTGTGACTATACGGACATGGCCAGTGGCGCTTTCGCCGCGGCCGTACCCCAAGGCTGGACCCAGGGCACGCGGCCGGCCTCGAGCTCGGCAATGATCTTGTCGGTGATTTCGGTATAGAGGTTCGCCGGGTCAAGCCCGGCGCGCGCGCAAGCAGTAGGGTTTGACATCGCGGGCCTCCGCGACGGGCGCCACGAGCCTCTCTCGCAGCTTGTAACCCGTCACGGAAAAACCCAGCCTGCACTCTTACTCTCAGCCTCTAGCGCCATCTACCTGGGGCCCAGGCCCGAGCAGGCGTGCGCCCAAGGGCGCATCGCCTCAACGGAAAATGGCACCCGGAGAGCGTGAGCATAGCGTCCCGAAGGGGCACGCGGGTCCGAGTGCAGCGACGAGACCGGTTCAATAGCGGCACCCGGGAACGGGGCAGTGATAGCGATCGCCGCCCGCGAGCCCCTTTCCCGAGTGCCCCGGCGAGGAGCACCAAAGCTCTAACGCGAGGGATCGAAGCCGCAAGGCCGAGACGCTGCGCGGCTCGGTTCACGAGAGCCCGGTGCGGCTCTTGGCGCACGCGCCAAAACCTGAGCGAACGTGATGCAGGCAATGATACGAGAACTGCCCAGCATTTTCACAGGAGTCTCGCAATTACGGTAGAGAGACCTGTGGGCGGAGCGAAAGAAGACCACTCGCGGGACGCAGCAAAATAGGCATCCGTAGGAGGGTCAGCATAGCGCCGACGCGCAGCGGCAGGACCCGGGACCGAGTGCAGTCGCGAGACCGGTTAAGAAGTCACCCGACCCGAAGGGCAGTGATAGCGACGCCGGCATGCAATGAAGGGCCCCAGGGCGAGTGCCTCCGGCGAGCGACTCAATGCGGATTCACGTCTCCTTGGTATCAGTTTTGCTTTTGTGATAGCGTCTCACTGATGCGCATGTCGATGCACGGCGTGGGCATGTTCACTGAGAGCCAATTCTTACAGAGGACGACATGGCCAAGAAAGCGAAGAAGGCAAAGAAGACCGCGAAGGCAGCTACCAAGAAGGTGGCAAAGAAGACTTCAAAGAAAAAGAAGTAGTCGTATCGGCTACTGATCTATTGCCGCCTCCGGGTCGCGACCTGGATGAAAAGCGAGACCTTCCAAAGGATATGAAGCGTCCTTTGCAGCCGTTCGGTATCGCGGCACGCTAAGATAAGGCCGGACCTTTGTGCAGGTGGCTGCTGCATAAAGGTCCGGTTTTTCGTTTCTGCCCCGCGAGGAGCATGCTCTGCTCGTGCGCGAAGGATCGGAGCCGCAGGCCGAGACGCTCAGCGGCTCGGTTCACGAGAGCCCGGTGCGGCGAAAACGGATAAGACGTCTGAAGTATCGGAAAGCGGTTTCTTCAGTTCGTTCTCGCCCACCCTACCACCTGGCCGGCTGAAAATTCGGCCTTCGAAGAACCACGAGATCCCACGATCCGGAATCCCAGTCGTGTGTTACGGATGGGGAACGTCTGCGGGACTAACGATTCGTCTCAGCGTGGGAGAACCTTTCAATGCTGATGACTAAGCAGAGACAGCCGGCGATCCGCACCCTGCGCGGTTGGGCGATCAACGTGCTGAATGAAGCCGGCGCCATCCGCGAGTGCGAGCAGCACGGTTGGATGCAAGACCGCGCCGATCCGCATGCCCGAGAGCGGGCCTTCGATATCGCCCGTCGAGACCTGCCGGAAGGCATATCTCGTGAAGCAGCGGAGGCCGCGGTTCGCGACGTGCTGGACTCGATCGGTGATACCTGCCCTGAATGCCCCTCTGACTAGAAGGACCGCCGCCATCCTCGGACGCCAGCCCGTCTCTCCGACTCAGCGGCCCAGCCGTTTCTCCACGCGCTTGCGCGAGTTGCCGACCTTTTTGACTGCCTTTTTCACCGCCGATGCCGACTTTCGCGTCTTCTTCGCCTCGTACTGCACTTCGTAGTCCTGCCCGCCAGCCACCCGAGCCCGGTCCTGTTTTCGTCCGCGCCCCGTCTTGCTCTTCTTCGCTACCGCCATCGGTGCCTCCTGTTGTGACATCGAAGCAACGCGACAAGGATTCGCAGGTTCCGGAACGATTCGAAATGTGCCAATTTGAATCGGCTGTAGCGTGGAGTTCTTCAGTGGCGTTTCAGCGTGAAAGGCCGGCGGCAATTGGCGTCAAGGCGCCTCTCCCCGGCTTCATCGAACCGGCCCTGGCCACCTCGAGCGATAAGGTGCCGTCCGTGCATTACGCAAAACGCTCTGAAAAATTGGCCCTTGAATGAGCCGGACGTCGACCCTGCCCAAGCGCTTACAGCCAATGCTCGCTACGCTCACCGACGCGCCGTTCGACGACCCCGGCTGGGTTTTCGAGGATAAATACGATGGCTTCCGGATGATCGCGGAAATCCGCCGGGGCAAGGTTTCGCTCTACAGCCGCAACGGCAAGATCATCAGCCGCAGCTATATCGAAGTCGCCAAAGCGCTGGAGGGCGTAAAGGGCGACGCCGTGATCGACGGCGAGCTCGTCGCGATCGGAAAGGATGGCGTCTCGCATTTCCAGCTGCTTCAGAACGCGCTGCGTCATGAAGCGAAGCTCCTATATTGCGCCTTCGATCTCATGTTTCAGAATACGGTTGATTTGCGCAAACAGCCTCTTCTCGAGCGCAAGGAGCGGCTGAAAGCCATCCTGCCGCGTCACCGGCTGATCGCCTTCAGCCGACACCGCAAAGCGAACGGCACGAAATTTTTCGCCGAGGCTGAGCGGAAGGGTCTGGAAGGCGTCATGGCGAAGCGCGCCGAGAGCGCGTATGCGTCCGGAAGTCGGACGGCGGATTGGCTGAAGATCAAGACAGCGAAGCGGCAGGAAGTGGTGATCGCGGGCTTCACAGCGCCTAAGCGCACCAGGCCGTTCTTCGGCGCCCTGGTCCTCGCCGTGCGGGAAGACGACGCATGGCGCTACATCGGACATGTCGGCACTGGCTTCAGCCACAAGGTCCTGAAAGACCTCCACGCCAAGCTCGTGAAGCTGACGACCGCGAAATCACCCTTCCCTGCTAAAGTGAAGGACGAGGCCGCCACGACCTGGGTCAGGCCCTCGTTGGTTGCCGAGGTCAAATTTGCGGAGTGGACGAGCAAGGGCGAACTGCGCCAGCCCGTCTACCTCGGGCTCAGGTCCGACAAGCGGGCGAAGGACGTCGTGCGCGAGCGAGAACGTCCGCGCAAATAGCGCTTCCCTCCGGGCGTAACCCGGCAAACGGAAGGATTGACGCACTCGCCTACTCTACCGTGAATTCACTCCCCGATGGCACTCAGTCGCCTCCAAGGTCGTGGATTTCTGGTCGCATGCCGTTGGGCGTGAGTTCGAGCGTCGCAAACGTGATCGGCAGCTTGAAACGCTGAGGTCCCGCGCTGCCGGGATTCAGATAGAGAACGCCACCCACCGTGTTGATCTTCGGCACGTGGGAATGCCCGGAGACGATGACGTCGATGCCGGCGCCTGGGCCGGCCTTCAGCGTCTTCAGGTCGTGCAGAACGTAGATCGACTTTCCCGCCAGGCACACAAGGTTCATGTCGGGGTAGTCGCGAGCCCACTCGCCACCATCCACGTTTCCACGAATGGCCGTGACGGGCGCGATCCGGCGAAGCGCGTCGACGATCTTGGGGCGCCCGATGTCGCCAGCATGGATGATGTGATCGACGCCCGTCAGGCCTCGTTCCGCCTCGGGCCTCAACAGACCGTGCGTATCCGAAATGATTCCAATCCGGAAGCTCATTTCCCGGCGCTCTCAACTGCGATTGCCAAAAGACGATCGAGAAACTCTACCTGAGCGGACAGCATCTTGGTCCGCGCGAGCTCGATATCAAACCATTCCGCGCGGTCGACTTCGGGAAAGCTCTGCCGTCGACCGCATCGGGGCGGCCATTCGATATCGAAGGTATTGCTGGTCAGCGCTGCCGGATCAAAGTGGCCCTCGCCGGCGAATGCGATGACGCGCTTCCCTCCTCGCTGTCGGACTTCCCCCAGCGCCTGGAGTGGACCAATCGAGGCGCTTGGGCCGAGTTCTTCGGCAAATTCGCGTCGAGCGACGTTCTCCGCGGCATCATTGGAATCGATTTCGCCCTTAGGAATGGACCAGGCGCCATCATCCTTCTTGCGCCAGAACGGACCGCCGGGATGAACGAGCAGTACCTCGAGCCCACGAGCGCCCTTGCGGTATGCGAGAATGCCCGCGCTCGAGGTCGATCTCCTGGAAGTCTTTTTTACCGCGGCCATATCGCTCCTACTTTGCAGAGCAATCGAGAGCCGGCGAGCCGTCGTCCCGCCATACCGGACCGCGCTCGCCGAGCGCCTGCTTAGCTTCGTCCACGGTCCTATGCACCTTACTTCGGCCTCGCGGTCGGTCGCCTTCCTGGCGCGCGCGCCGACCTGCCGGGCCGCCATTACACGGCCGACGAGATGATCTCGCGTGACCTCGTCGAGATGGGGTTTGCCATTCGCCAGAGCCTGCCGCGGACGACGAATAGCGGCCGTCCGGCGTCACCGGACACTTCACGACACCTAAGCCGACTTCCGCTGCGGCTTGGCCGCCGGCTTCTTCGCCGCTGTCGCCGGCTTCTTGCCTGCGATCGGCATCAGCATTTCCTTCTGCCCGGCCGCCACCTTGCGCGGCTTTTTGCCTGATTTCTTGGGTGCCTCTGTCGCGGCCGCGCCCTCTCTTCCGATACTCTTTCGCAGGGCGTCCATCAGGTCCACCACGTTTTCGCCGCGAGGACGCGCTTTCGCACTGATGGGCTTGCCAGCACGCTTCTGATTGATGAGATCGATGAGCGCGGTTTCGTACTGGTCTTCGAACTTGTCCGGCTCGAAATGGCCCGCCTTCTGATTGACGATGTGCTTGGCAAGATCAAGCATGTCCTTGGTGACTTTGACATCCTGGATATCGTCGAAATACTCATCAGCTGAACGGACTTCGTAAGGGTAACGCAGCAATGTCCCCATCAGGCCCTTGTCCAGCGGCTCCAGCGCGATGATGTGCTCGCGATTGGTCAGCACCACGCGACCGATCGCGACCTTGTTCATTTCGCGGATGGTTTCCCGAATGACGGCAAAGGCATCGTGCCCAACTTTACCGTCGGGACGCAGGTAGTAGGGGCGAATGAGATATCGCGGATCGATCTCGCTGCGGTCGACGAACTCGTCGATCTCGATGGTGCGCGTCGATTCCAGCGCGACGTTCTCAAGCTCCTCCTTGGTCACCTCGATGAAAGTATCGGTATCAACCTTGTAACCCTTGACGATGTCCTCGTTGTCGACCTCCTCGCCGGTGTCGGCGTCGACCTTGGTGTATTTGATGCGATGGCCGGTCTTTCGGTTGAGCTGGTTGAACGAGACCTTTTCGGATTCCGACGTGGCCGGATAGAGCGCGACCGGACAGGTGACGAGGGAAAGACGCAGGAAGCCTTTCCAGTTAGCGCGAGGGGCCATGCCGGGGGAACTCCGATACTGATACCGGATTCAAGACGAACGACCGGGCTTGGTTCCGACATCGCGACGCGTGCCATAGGACCATTTTTCTTCAGCGGCGGCCTGGTCGGACTCGACATTTGTTCTTGTTATGTTCTAATTCGGCATGACCGACCGACCCGCGAGCTGGCGCATGCCGACCCCGAAACAGATGGAAAAACTGGCCGCTGAAGCAGACCATAGACGACCGCCGTCCGTTGCCGGTCCGGATGCCCCCCTTCCGGCCGAATATTGGGAATCGGTCCTCAAAGACCCTCGCGCCGGCGCGACCGTGGCCCAGGCCCGACAGCGACGCCTTTCGGAAATCAAGGCCCACGTGCTGCGCGTATCCTGCCGCCGCTGCGAGCGGACCGTGGAAATCCAGACCGCCGATGCCGTCCGCTTGTATGGCGCCAACGCAGTTTGGAAGGACGTGGCGCAGCGGCTGCTCGACAACACCTGCCAGCAGCGCACCGGCAGGCATGAAGAGGACGGGTGCTGGCCAGCGTTCGAGACGCCGTAGTCGCTCTGGATTTGCCGATCCGATCTCTCTGCGCGTGGATGTCCGGATGGCCCCGAAGTATCACCCTACGCCCCTGTCGGGCGGCGATCGCAAGGCTCTCCCAGCAAATCCGTGAGATCTTCGCCGAGCACACTCTGATCATCGAGCCGCTGTCGCTGGACGAGGCCTATCTCGACGTGACCGAAAACCTGCAGAACATTCCGTTGGCGCGGGACATCGCGTTGGCTATGCAGCGGGCTTGATCGTTTTGAAGCGGTATCGTCCTTCGGAGTCGGTGGCCAGTACAGCTGATCCATCAAAGTTTGGATCGAGGGGCGCAGGATTTGTGTCGCTTGGATGCGAGTAACGTCCGTAAGTATTGGCTTGCCAGATCTCAATCTTGGCATTGCGAACCGGCTCCCCCGCAAGATTGAGGACGCGACCCATCACGTTCAGTACCTGTCCAGTTGCTCGACCGGCTCGGCCGGGCACTCTCGTCAGATCTGAGGTCTGAGGCAATTCTTTCAGAGGATAGAACGGACCGAGAATTTGCCCGGGAGTACGAAACAGCTTTTCTGCTGCGATCAATCTTGATGGCACAACACTGGCGCACAGCAGCGCTGCGGACATTTTTGCAATTTCACGGCGGCTGAAATCGTTTATGCGGTATGTGCCCATTTGGTCCTCCTAAAATTCTCTCGAAAATGAAATGGAGGCCTTCGCCGAGGGCCACGACGGAATTGAACGCCCGAACTTACGTCCGGGCAAGCGCCCTAATCGGACAGTGATATTGCCCAGATTGCGTAGCGCCGCGCTACGGTGAGACTGGCACCTTGCAGCTGGCCAGTGGTAGAGCCGCACGGGGCGACCAAGCGTTCATCAATTCGGGAGGTCCAAGTTGGGTCAATGGACTAAACCGATCGCGCGGTAGAACGCCGCGGCTAGCGACACGGCGAAGCAACAGGCGACAGGTCATAGTGACCAGCGGCGCAATTAGCCCGTTGGCAATGATCGGATGATCGAGGATCTATTGATCTGGAAGTTCGTGGCGGAGCACCCCCATTGCACAAGTGCCAACTCGAACCCGGCATTCTCGACCGTGACTGCGCGCACCATCGCGCTCGTTGGACCCAGTCCAGGAATCTCGACGCAATCAGAGTTACAAATGCCGTGATGCTCTTCACGAGCAACTCAAAACAGTTTCGGCTCAGTAGCTCCGCAGGCTTTCCAGATTGATGGAGATCAGTTTGCCTCATGAGGTTCGAACATCGAAGAACTCACGTTTAGATTGTGTGGCGTGGTATTTTTACTACGGCCAAGTCCTTGAAAGTACGAGTGCCGCCAAACATTAAACCCCCATACATGCCCCTATTGATTCGTCTGAAGGTTGTTTGACACGACGTAGCTCGATCACGCGGCATCGTCCTACGTCCCCCCAACGCGGTTTCCTCCTTTGGAGGGTTTCGGACGCCGGCCGCCGAATACGCGGCGCCGTCTATCAAGCGGCCGGCATCCGAAACCCTTCACACAAGCGGACATGTCCGCTTGTTGGCAAGGCGGGAGGTCGACCATCGAAGCCTCCTGAGGTGCGAGGACATGCTGCTCGACGTGCGGCCATCTTCGCAACGACGCTTGCTTCTACTCCGTCCGTGCCTTGATCTCGGGCAAGGGCGGTTTTCGTTCGAATGGTTTCTTTTTCGGCGGTGCCGGAAGCAATCCCTCCCTGATCGCCTGCTTCCGGGCGAGCTTGCGGGCGCGACGAACAGCCTCGGATTTTTCACGGGTCTTTCTCTCAGAGGGCTTTTCGTATGAACGGCGTTGCTTCATCTCCCGGAAGACGCCTTCGCGTTGCATCTTCTTCTTGAGAACACGAAGTGCCTGCTCAACGTTGTTGTCTCTGACGAGTACGTGCAAATTGGTGCTCCCGGGCTGCGAATGCGACACGTCGTGCAGGCAGCCAGTTGCGCAGGCGCTTTCATTGCGAATTTCGAAGAATGGCGCCGCGACCTTCGTCGCGGCTCGGACGCCATCTGCCTGCTACTGCGAGTAGCTGTGTATCGCGATACGTGACCACCGTCGTGCAGGTCTGTCAATCGACAACGCCTGCCTTTAGGTCAGTAAACCGAGGAAGGCGGCGTTTGTTGGAACAGCAGAAGCGCCTTGCAACAAACAAACTGACTTTGCTACTTGCAAACTCGTGAAGGTAGTATATGTTGATACTGTTCGATTAGCCGCTGTGCCTTGTTGAATGCGCCCGCGGGCTCCTTTTCCAAAGACATCGACGAAGTTGAAGATAGCCGCCTGATTGTCAGGCGGGATGCGTTTTTGCGCGCTTTGGAGAAGAAAATGACGACAGGTACGGTCAAGTGGTTCAACGGCCAGAAGGGCTTCGGATTCATTCAGCCCAACGACGGCGGCAACGACGTGTTTGTTCACATCAGCGCCGTTGAAAGAGCGGGTCTTGCGGGTCTCGCAGAGGGCCAAAAAGTCACCTTCGAGACCAAGACTGACAAGATGCGAGGTAAAGTCAGCGCTGAGAATCTCTCGCTGGCTTGATATCGTGGCGCCGTTTCACGGATGTACTGAAACGGTGGCTCTGCCCGCTCAATCCCATGATTGAGCGGGCTTGGTCGTTTGCGGAGCCGGGTGAACGATGATGACGAAGAGAACGGCGGAACTGTCACCCGAAAGCGTCGCACGTTTCGAACGCAAGCCGCTGGCCGCAGAAGAAGGGGCGCGGGCGTTGGCCGACGTACAGAGGTAAGGCATCGAAGTTCGCAAGAACATGGCGCGCGTCCGAGAGGCCGGTGAGGCAAAGGAAGCTGAGGAAGCTCGTCTGACGTCGGCGCCGACTCTCAAGAAGAATTCGAAGAAACAGGCGCGATAGTTGTGCTCGACGCTGCCGGCGAAGCTCGACGAGCCGGTCACGTGCCGGAGGCTGCAGATCGTGCCTAGGATCAAGCCGGATCACGGAACCATCACCTTCTTTCTTACGTCCGGCGCAAATCGGCATTTATGCCGGCTTGCCACGACATTCAGCACTCAGGCGCAGGCATTGAGCTATCTCCAGAAGCACCGAACGGAGTTTGAGCGTCAGGCGAGGGCACGTCTTGCTTCGGGCAAGCTCGAAGATGGAATTGTCGTGCTTTCGATGATCTAATTGATTAGGCGTGCTTTCTCGCGAATATTGTCCAAGACGACGTCATCCATGTGCTGGTTTCGCTGAAATACGAGATGGGGGGGCTCGAGAAGCGGGAGCGGGACGAGTATCTCGGGGCAGTCGCGATCCCCTTTTGTGATGGCGACACCGTGGAAGGCGTCTTCGATACGGCGATCGCAGTCGCCGCCTTTGGGGAACGAAGTGAAAAGATCCACACCGGCGGAGACGACGACAACCGAATCCGCCGGGCCTACGCAAAGTACGTGGCGCGTTCAGAAGCGCAATCAGCGCGACCGCGGATCTAGATGGGCAGCACCGAGCTCAGGGGTTAGCCAGGGAAGGCCTCGGAACGTTGCTGGGATCTAGAACCGGGCTCATCTCCTCGATTTTTGCATCGATCTTACTAAGAACAGCGGCCGGAACGACTTCCCGCTCTGGGAGCTGCCACCAATGGTCGTTCACCAACGATACGACCTCCTCGACGGCCGAGATGACCGCCGGTTCAGGTAGCCGGGCGCGATTGGCGAACTTTCGCCAGCGGTCCGGAGTAAGCGCTTTGAAAGATTTCTCTCCTCCCAAAGAGAGCGCCATATCGTCCTTCGGAAAATAAGCGGTGGTTGATAGGACGTCGTACACTGGGGCGATGGCCGGAGTGCAACCATCACCTGGGTATATTGTGGACCAGTTCTTCAAGTGCATGTCGCCGTTGCCGACGAGCGCGGCAAGTGCCAGTCGGCGAACGAATTCGAGTGCGGCGTCGGTCGAAACCGCCACGTTCAGCACGGAGGCGATGTCGTGGTATGATGCGTCATCGTATTTTTTGGATGGCTGCCGACCAAAGATTTGAGCGAAGTCTTCGATGTGAATTCGGGTACCTTTCGGCCCACGGTCGAAACGCTTCACCAGCAACACCTTGCCGGTCGACAGAGTATTGAATTCTTCGGGAATTCCCTCGAAATCGGATTTTTCGACAAGCTCGCGTTCCGGCACATCCATTCCGAGGATTTCGGACAGCGCCAAAATGGCGAACTCGTTTTCCGACAATCCGACAAGATTGGTCGAGGGGAATTTTGCGATGTACTGACCTTGCTCGTCGCCGATAGGCAAAGTCAGTCCGCCACCCTTGCCCGTGTTTTTGATCACGGAGAGCTTCATCTGAACTCCCGCCAAGGAAAACCGCGCTTTGATCTCACGTTGATTGTCTTGAACGGCTATCGTGGTGCTTCCGTCGCTCGGCACGACGCGCACTGCACCTGGCAGGTCTTCGCCAAGCGCCGCCAGGAGGTCGAAATCGTTTCCTTGCCTCACTGCTCCCGCGTGGTGCTTTTCCATTGCCTCGCGAAGCTTGTCCTCGGGCAACATATTCGCGAAGAACGCGGGCAGCATGTGTGCCGCAGGCTTCGGATCCTTGCGAAGGCCACCATCGGCGGAGCGGAGCGAGAGGCTTAGTATCGGGGGCTTCGCCATAGCTCGATAGGCCGGGTCGAGACTGAAGGCATTGAAATCACCCGGCGTCCGCACGAGCGTTCCGACCTTGAGGTCTTGAAGGAACACGTCCAGCGACTGGATGGTGTTAGGGGCGCGGACCCGGGTGCTCATCATCATCATCCATATCGGTGGTGAACGCTGGTCGGTCCTCGTCTTCGGACGGCCGAAGGAGTGCGTTGACGCCGGGCACCATGGTCTGTGGGATCAGCATTAGCTCCATGCCGAGAGCGCGCGCGACGTTAATCAGCGTAGTCGCCCGCGCAGCGGCGTTGCCCAGCTCAATATCGCGGTAACGCGGCCGGGAAATGCCCGCGCGTTCGGCCACCTGCTCTTGAGTCAGGCCCGCTTTCTTTCTTGCATCCCGGAGGAGGCGTCCCAGCTGTTGGGTTGCTTCTGAGTTCCGTGCCACGATCCGTTTACGTATCTTCTTCCTTCAAAAAGATATGTAAAGGTATCATTTTGTGCTAGCCTTGTCAAGCTCTGGATCTGTTTACGTATCGTTTAACGACAAAAAGATCCACAAACGTATCTTCAAAGAAAAGGCGCGGTTCCTCAATACCTAAGGCAATCTGCGACCAGCGTGGGGCGCACCACGGCGTCCGCATGGACTTCCACGGCTCCCGCCGCCTAGCCAAAACGGCCGTCGAACAAAGCCTTCGACGGCGCCGGCGACACGCCAGAATCAAGGAATTTTTCCATATTTTTTTCAAGTGCAGGCAATACGTCCACCGCGGGCGGTTTTGCCCCAGAGCAGATCCACGCTGGTTACCTACGCCGGTAGTTTAACTCCGGTCAGCTTGCCCAACTTATCGATGAGTTCGTCCTGGAAGCTCGGATCAGTCGCCTCATTGGCCGGCTCTTGCTGCGGAGTTGATGCCAGTAGCGGCCGCTAACTAGCGCGGCGGGATCGTCGCTCACGGCCAGCCAAACTTGCGTCTTCTGACCCGTTTCGACATCTAGCGGGGCGCCCGCGCCACCCATCTTCGAGCGCGCCCAGCCTGGATCGACCGCATTGCTTAGGACGCTTGGCCAGCGTCGCGCCAGCGCGGACGCAAGCGCGACGAGGTGCAGCTTGCTCTTGGCGTAGGCCCTGGCCGAATCCCAAGACCTTTTCGTCCAATCAAGATCATCCAACGAGCCTTCCCCGCCACGATGCAGCCCGCTGCTGAGATAGACCAGTCTAGCGGGGCGCTCGATCAGTGCCGTCAGCAAGTAGGGTGCAAGAGTATCGATCGCCAGCGTTCCAGTATGGCCTTCCGGAGTCGAACCACGACTGCGCTGTGTGGACGCCAGCGTTATGAATGATCGCATCCATGCGCCCGATCGCGTTCACTTGGTCCGCGGTGCCTTTCGTCTCGGCGCCCTCTGCAGATCCCCAACCACAACTCGTTCGGAGCGCAACGCGAACTCTCCGAGGGCTGCGGCGCGATCTGCCGATCGCGCGTGCAGCAGCACTCGATGCCCTTGATCGAGAAGCGACTGCGCCGCCGCCCGGTCGAGACCATCCGTACGGCCGGTAATGAATACGATCGCCATGCGGTGATCCCTCTGAGCTAAAGCGCGCCGTCCACACGCACCGTACGAAATTCATCTTCTTGAGAGCAAGCATAGCCGCGTTCCGCAGCCATGACCCGCCAGGCCTCACCGACGAGACAGAGAGGCCTCTAGATCGGCGTCGGAAGTTAGTTGTGATGGAAGGTCGGAAATCATAACCAGTCGAAGAATCGGAGACATGAATTATTGACCTCAGCCCCCAAGAGCCTATCTTGAACGCTGAGGTAATTGGCGGAGGCGGCAAGACTCGAACCTGCGTAGAACTTGTTAGGGCCCCTCGACGGATTTTGAGTCCGCTGCATTAACCACTCTGCCACGCCTCTATGAGGGCCAGATCATCTAACGGTGATTGGCCTTCATTCTTTTCCGGCCGGTGAGGTGCTGGCGTCGGTATCCATGTGTCTCCCGATTTTTGGATAGCACCCCGCGCATTAAGGCCATGGAGTGATGTCCTAACTGTGCGCTCGTGAACACTACCGCCCAGTACCTTGACAATGTCCGTGCCACGCAAACCGAGTTGAAGACGGATCACACCGAGAACCTTGGCCTGATCGGAGCCTTTTCTAGGCTCCCTGCTGCCATCGAAGAAGTCCGGGGCGTGACGCGCTCTGGATCGGCAGGCCGTAATGATCCAGAACGGCCCACCACAAAGCCAAGTACAATTTATCATTTTACTGGATCATCCGATTTCAATCCGCCGAATGAGCGACCCATGGCCCATGCTCATAGGTCGGAAATCAAGCGTCCGCGTTAAGGGGTCAGAGAGTTTTCAAATCGCAAGGATTTGCCAACCATAGATGCTTTCCGAGCCGGCCGCTAACCAATCGAAAATCGATCCGCCTCATTTTCGCGTCTGGAAGCTGAATGGGGAAAAATCAAAACATGACGGGATCGGCAATTCTGGAAAATGTGCGTCGCTACCGCGCAATAGCTTCGCTGTGCCGTCAAGCTGCAGCGTTCCGCCCAGTCCAACGAATCTCATTGCTGACACAGGCCGACGAATGGGAGCGGAGAGCGGTTGGTGAGATCGAAGAATACTTTGATGCCCAAGACTATCCGATACCCGCCAGCTCGCAGGCAACGTCAATTGAGCGAGAGCTTAGTGCGAAAGCAAATACGCTTGGCCCACCCCTGGCGGATTGGCGTCGTGCCTGACGGTCCAGGCCTCTAAGGGTGATTCACGATCATTTTGCGTCGTCCACGAGACGGTTTAAGGCGCCAGTCGGCAGAATCCACCGTCGCCACTCAGGATCCTCGGTCGCACCGACACCGCGGTAGAACGATTGCGCCGGCGTATTGTCGGTCAGCACAAACCAGCAGAAGCGCTCGTGTCCCGTTTCACGAGCATGCAGCGCCATCTGGCGCATAAGCGTTCGGCCAATACCCGTGCCTCGATACTCGGGATCGATATAGAGCCAGTTCATCATCAAAAGGGGCTGCAAAGTATGCATGAATGGGATCTCGTAGTGGACCGCCATTCCGGCGAGTGCCCCTGGGCCGACGTCTGCAACGTAAGCGCCGAACTCGGGCCGCTCAACGAAGCCACGGCGAAGCAACTCCGCTTCGCTGAGCGCGAAGTTCTGACCACGCTCAAAACTGACGATCGCATGCATTAGCCGAAGCAATTCTGGAACGGTTCGTTGTACCGTGGCTTGTCGGCTGCTCCATGTAGCGCGTACCTTTTCCTCGGCTGATGGACGGAGGGATCACTTCTATGCGGCATCGCTCTCCGCGGCCAGCCGAGATGATAGTTCACGTCCGAATCTAGCTTTCGCGAGGTGCCTCGATGTCGCACAAGCTTCGTCGATGCGGGAGCGATGTCGACCTAGCTCGCGCCGCACGGGGTTTTGTGGGTGCACGGCCTTCCATTGGCCACTGCAGCCTTAATCCTTGGCGAGACCAAAGATGGTATAAAGACCACCGTGCGCACCAACAAGGTGCTGCCGGCGACTGTGATTTACGATGTCGACCTGACGCTGACACTGCCACCCAGCCTGGCTGCCGCCTCGGGCATCAACGCAATCGCACACGCGGCCGAAGCGCTTATGCGCGGGAGCGCAATCCAATAACTTCGCTAATGGCGGAAGACGGCATCCGCGCGCTCGCCCGCGCCCTCCCCTTGATTATGGCAAGGCCGGCCGATCGCGAAGCTCGCACCGAGGCGCTCTACGGCGCCTGGCTGTGCGGCGTATGCCTGGGCACAGTCGGCATGGCGCCGCACCACAAGCTCTGCCACACGCTCGGCGGCACGTTCGATTTGCCGCATGCGCAGACGCACGCCGTCGTCCTTCCGCATGCGCTGGCTTATAACGCCCCAGCGGAGCCCCCGGTCATGGCTCGTATCGCCCGTGCAGTCGGCGCCGCAGACGCAGCTCAAGGTCTCTACGATCTTATCAAGCAGCTCGACGCGACGCTGGCACTACGGGACATCGGAATGCCGGAAAGCAGCCTCGAGCAGGCGGCCGGTCTTGCGCTTACCAACGCCTACTGGAATCCCCGCCCCCTCGAACGCGGCGCAATTCGCGATCTGATCGCACGCGCTTGGATGGGCGAAGCGCCGGCGTCCTGTAAGGGGTTCCTCGTAATTGTCGCGCCAGACGTCTCTTGATGCTTACGGGATCTGAGCTTTTGCAACGGAGCTATCATGCGGAACTTCAACGAGAACATCATCACGGACGCGGTGATCGAGCGGATCAAGGACGCGAGCGATCCGCGCATCAAGAAGGTCAGTGAAGCGCTTGTGCGACACTTCCACGCATTTGTGCGCGAGGTACGCCCGACCAAGCGGAATGGGAGTACGGCATCGGTTTCCCGACGCGCACCGGCCACACGTGCGACGACAAGCGCCAGGAATTCATCCTCCTGTCGGTTGCCCTGGGCGTTCCCATGCTGGTCGCCAACCATCCGATTTGCACGCCACTGCACGCGCGAGCCTCCGAACGGGGCACATGCTCTTGCTTGTACCAACCAAGCAGTTTCATGCTTTTCGATATTCACTGATCGGCAGAATGGATATCGCCTGGCACAGGGCTCAGCGATGTCAAGGCAGATAGCGCTACCGCCAACGCTTGCGCCTCGTCTCATCAGTCGCGAGGCTGCTGCCGCCTACATCTGCGTGTCGCCCAACACGTTTGACGTGATGGTGAAGAGCGGCCAAATGCCTCGAGCAAAGTTGCTCGGAGAGCGACGGCGAGCTTGGGATGTACGTCAGCTTGACATCGCCATTGATCAGTTGCCTTCCGATGGAAATAATACTCGCGTTGACGAAACGTGGAGTGATGTTGATGCCCCGAAAGCTGCCGCCTCACGTTGAGCGCAATCACGTCAAGGGCCATACGTATCTATCGTTTCGTCGCGGCAAAGGACCTCGCGTTCGTTTGCCGAACGATCCGACGAGCGAAGAATTTATGGTGGCGTACCAAGCCGCACTGCTAGGCCGGTCCGCATCTGTTCGAGATCGGTTTGTGCCCGCCGCACCAGGCACCATCGCTGCGCTCATTGCGTCCTACATGAGGAGCGCCGAATACATTGGCCTCCGTGATACGAGCAGGACGGGCTACACTAGGCGCCTTGAGACGCTCCGCACCGAACACGGTCGTCGCACAGTTGCCGGGCTCTCGCGCGAGCGCATCATCACTGGCATTCTTCAGCCCTATGCAGATCGCCCCGGTGCGGCACTCGATACTCTGAAGAAGCTTCGGATACTGATCCGTCATGCGATCAACATCGGATGGCTGAAGCATGATCCGTCATTGGGTATCAAGCGGCCGAAGATCAAGAAAATTCGATCATGGACCGATGACGAAATTGAGAAATTCAAAGAGCGCTGGCCGCTTGGAACCAAACAGCGCACGGCATTTCACCTGTTCCTCAATCTGGGTCAGCGCCGCTCCGATGTCGTGCGGATGGCGCGGACGCACATCACGCCAGAACGCAAGATCAGGATAAAGCAACAGAAGACCGGGCGCGAGCTTCTCATCCCGTTGCATCGGAACACCGTCGAAGCGCTCGACGCGTATGACATGCATCACGTCGTGATCATTACGACTGCTTACGGCAAGTCCTTCACCGTCGATGGTTTCAGTGGATGGATGCGCGACGCTATCTCGAAGGCTGGACTGCCTCTCGATTGCAAGCCGCACGGTCTACGGAAAGCTGCCGGACGTTTACTCGCCGAAGCCGGCGCAACGGCGAAGATGATCATGTCTGTCCTCGGGCACACAACGCTCGCTGAAGCTGAGCGCTATACGGAAGAGGCTGATCAGGCGGGCCTCGCTGAGGACGCCGTGATTAAGCTCGAAAGACACAAGGCGAACAGGATTGCCCAAACCAGTTCCGTAGGTTTGGGGAAAATGCCGAAAACGAGAGCAAAATCAGATGGAAAGGAGTGAGGCTGGCGCTCCCTAGGGGAATCGAACCCCTGTTTCAGCCTTGAGAGGGTAAGGTCGATCCGCTTGATGATCATCGTGAGGAGAGTCCTGCGATGAAGACCTTACGGATGTCAAATCCAGCTCGTCTGCATGAGCAGGTGCTACTGCACCGGTTTCGTACCAGAAACGATCTGTCAGAACGCCGCATCGAGCCGAGCTTCCTAATTGTAACAGGGCGCCCTCGCCTCTCACGGGTGCGTCACATTCTCTCGATATCCTTTCCGAAAGAACTGTTGGGCGTTCCCTCGCATGATCCGGTCTATCAGGCTACGAGTATCTTCAAGCGCAATCCAACCTTCGGTGACCAATTGCGAGAGTGCCAGAGCGATTCCACGGCGCGCTACGAAAGCATGGCCATAAATTGGCTCGACAGCGACATAGTCGCCGCCGAAAGTGAAGATCTTGTTGGACGGAACCGCCATCAGAAACTCCTTCAGAAAGCGAACGCCTGCCACTGGGTTGATAATCCATGCCCAGCACATGTCGATCGCGGCGTTGGGATAATGTTTGGCCAGCGCGAGAAACTCGTGCTCGTATGGATACCCAATGTGCATTAGGACGAATCGGGTTTCTGGAAAGTCCTGCAATAGTCGGCAGACGTCGGCAGCATTGCTGTGGGTACGACCGAGTTGCATCACGCCGTAGCCAGCCAAAACGCCGGTGTGCAGCTTGACCGGCAGGCCGCACTCGCCAGCTTTTCCGACGCAATAGCGGAACAGATAATCTTGTAGCGCCTTGAGATCCTCAGGACCGAGGGCATGTAATGCGCCGACCCTGTCGGCGTGGTGGGGAAATAACCTTGACGCATGCGCCTTGGTGACCGGCTCGAAATTGAGCGCACGCGAATAAGCTATTTGCGATTTTACGGCGACTGCTCTGGCGCCGTATGTTGCGAAATAGAAGTCGATGACGTTGAGCCACTCGTCGAGTGTCGTTGGGCGTCGACCTGTCTCGGCTTCCACCCACGCAAAGTCAGCAGCACTGCACCGGCACAGTTGAAGGATACTGATATCGTGATCGAGCAGCTCTGGCTGTTCGGTCTCCATGAAGATGCGCTGTAGCGAATTGACGTGGCAGCCCTTGATGTTCGCCAGGTCAAAAATGCTAGCATAAAAGCCGGGCTGAACGGTTTCACGATATTTCTCGGCGATGCGCGGCAGACTCTCGGCAGTCAGCTCATCTTCGCCGTATACGCCGCGAAACGTATGGCGCAGCGCCTGGGCGTAGCCAGTGTGGCGGATGCGGTCCCAGTAAGGGGCGATGATCCGATACTTTTCCTGGCTTGGAAGATCCGGCCCGAGAAACTTGCGCAAGTCGGCGGCTGGCAGGCCGGCAACCACTAGATCCTCGGCAGCATAGGACCTGAATAAGTACGCCCAGTCATTGCACGGCAATGTTCGTGGATGGATCTCGCCGGCAAGGCGCTGACTTTCCTCGATCAGGTGCTCATGGGTATCCACAAACGGCGTCTCCTCGACCCATTGTGCGATCTGTCGATCGGACTCCGTCATCGACTCCCAGCCAATCGCAGCTCTACTCATTTTTGGCTCCTTTTAAGTAAGGACAGTCGCTTGCGTCCGCATTTGCGATCCTCGTGTAGACATGCTGTCTAGCTTTGGCCAACGGGGCCTTCATCGCCGCGGCTGGCGAGATCAATTGCTGACGACATCACTAGGATGAGCAACGCGCTCTTTAAGAGCGTCGGTCATTGGGAAGTTGAGGTTCATGTTTTTTGGCGGAATCGCAGCCATGAACCATTTGTCATAGATCTTCGTGAACTCGCCGGAAGCCATGAGCTTAGAGAGAACGTCGTCGACCATTTTTTTGAAGTCGGGATCATCCTTCGAGAACATCAGACCATAATAATAGATCGTGCCGTAGTTGGCTTTCAGGAAGGCTAGGTCAGCGGGGTTCGAATAATCCGCCTTCATACCGGCCAAGAGAATGTCCGCCTCCACCCACGCCGATGCACGCCCAGTGGTCAGCAGCAGCAGGGATTCAGCATGGTCTTTGGCCTGCGCGATCGTAAGATTGAGACCCTCATCCTGCGAGATGCCTTTGGCGATGCCGAGCGCATCGGACCCCTGTGTGACAACGATAGTCCTTCCCTTCAGGTCCTTCGGCGTCTTAAACCCGCTCGACACTTTTGCGAGCCAAGCCGTTTGGCTGGCGAAGGTTGCAACGCTAAATGAGACCTGTTCCAGACGCTGCTTGCTGCTGGCAGTTCCGCCGCACTCGATATCGATTGTGCCATTCTGGATAAGCGGGATACGGTTGGACGAATTGACCGGCGTGAGCTTTATCTGAAGATCTGGAGTGCTGAGATCAGCCTTCAGCCGATCGACGACGTGCGCGCAGAGGTCCAGGGAAAACCCGACAGGCTTCTGGTCACCGGCGAGATAGGAAAACGGTATCGAGGCCTCGCGATAGCCAATGGTGATTGTTTTCCTCGACTTGATGTTATCGAGCGTTGGCCCGGCCTGAGCAGCAGAGACTGAAAACACGGAAATCGCAGTCGCGGAAAGTAGTGCAAATGTTCTGGACATAGAGATTCCTCTGTTCGGGTGAGACACGCCTAATGAATGATCTGGCCGAGGAAGGCCTTCGCACGCTCGGTGTTCGGAGCGCTAAAGAAGGTGCTCGGATCGCCCTCTTCCACGATTGAGCCGCGATCCATGAAGACCACTCGATCCGCAACTTCGCGCGCAAAACCCATTTCGTGCGTGACGCAGACCATCGTCATCCCGTCCTGCGCGAGATCAACGATGGTTTCGAGCACCTCCTTGACCATTTCCGGATCAAGGGCAGACGTCGGCTCGTCGAAGAGCATGATCTTGGGCTGCATACACAAGGCACGGGCTATAGCGACACGTTGCTGTTGGCCACCCGACAGTTGCGCGGGATATTTCTTGGCCTGATCGTGGATCCGGACTTTCCTCAGCAGCACCATCGCCCGGTGATGCGCCTCGGACTCAGCAAGCCCCCTGACCTTCATCGGAGCCAACATGCAATTTTCGAGCACCGAGAGGTGCGGAAACAGGTTGAAACTCTGAAAGACCATACCGACTTCAGAGCGAACGTTGTTGATATCGCCAATCCGGTCTGTCAGTTCGATCCCATCGACGACTATGCGGCCGGAATCGTGCTTTTCGATATGGTTGATACAGCGGATGAGAGTCGACTTTCCGGAACCCGAGGGCCCGCAGAGTACGACCTTTTCTCCTTTTGCAACTTTGAGGTTGATGTCACTCAGGGCATTGAAGCTGCCGAACTGCTTGACGAGGTGCTCGACGACAACCATCGGGAAAGGGTCGGCTGGGCTAACTGTGCGCTCTTGCTGCATGCTGATCTCCAGGTTGTAGCCGCTAGGAACGAGGGGCCATCAGCTAATCGATTGACTATCGGCGGGCACCCGCGATCGCGTACTTCTTGCGAAGCGAGGCGACGAATTGGGACGCGGTTGAGCTTATGGCGAGATAAACAACGGCCACTGCGAGGTACATCTCGACGAGTCGACCGTTGAGCTGTGCAAGCTTCGAAGCCGCACCAAGCAGATCAGTGAGCGATAGGACGTAAACGAGCGATGTATCCTGAAACAGAATAATGGTCTGGCTCAGTATGATGGGGCTCGCGACCCGAAACACCTGCGGAAGGACGACATGATGATACGTATCGAATGTCGACAGGGCGAGAGCCTGGCAAGCCTCGAATTGTCCTTTGTTCACTGCGCGCAATCCGACACGGATGATTTCCGAATAGTAGGCGGCTTCGAACAAGCCGAAAGTGATGAACGCTGTATAGGTGGCACCGACTGGAATCGGACGACCATTGCCTGACAGGTGTCCCAGAACGACGGGCACCAAGAAGAAGAACCAAAATAGGACAAGAATGAGCGGAATCGATCGCATCAGGGCGACGTAGCTACGGACGAGCTGGCTCAGAATGCGGAGCTCAAAGTGCTGCACGAGGGCGAAGAGCGTTCCCAGAAACATCCCAACCAAGAAGGCGGCTGCCGTCAACGAAAGCGAGAACAGCAATCCTGACCATAAATAGGGCCATGCTTGCACGACAATCGAGAAATCGAGACCGTTCATTTCACGACCTCCATACTGCCAGGCAGGGGGCTTTCCAATTTCACATCGTCAAAATCTGCGCCGATGGCTTCCCTGCCCGGTGCGGCACCGGGAATGCGCACCGCTTTGTCGATGAGCATCATCGTCTGGTAGGCGATCAAAGCCAAAGCGAGATAGATGAGTGTGGCGGCACCGAATGCCGCGAAGGTTTGGAACGTTGCATCGCTGATTTGGCGCGCCTGGGCGGTCAGCTCCATCAAGCCGATGGTCAGAGCGACGGACGTGTTCTTGTAGATGCCCATCACCTCGCTTGTCAGACTTGGCACGATGACCCGCAAAGCCTGCGGCAGGATGATAAGGCGATAGGTCAGATATCCACTCAGACCAAGTGCGGCAGCCGCTTCGGCTTGCCCCTTCGGCAAGGCCTCGATGCCTGCCCGAACCTGTTCTGCGATGCGCGCCGCGGTATATAGGCTCAGACACCACAAAGCGGGAAAGAAAGATCCCCAGGGCGGAGGAATTTGCTTGATCCAGTCGCCCATCGCACTCGGAAGAAGCTCGGGCAGGACGAAGTACCAGAGGAACATCTGCACGAGAACGGGAATGTTTCGGAAGATCTCTACGTACAATCGCGCTAATGCCCTGATAACGGAACTCCGCACGGTTCGACCTATACCAACGACGACTCCGACCCCGAACGCTATCCACCAGCCGAAGAAGGCAAGCGCCAACGTCCAACCGAGGCCCGAAAGAAGCCAGTCGATGTACCGCTGACCATCCGTCGTATTTTCAAGAAGAACTCCGAACATCGCGAGCCTCACGATTGCGGGCGTTTTTCTCAGTCCGCTTCCCTGCCAAATCCTAAGCGGCCCTGAATGACTTTCTTGATTTGCGTCGACGGATGAGGTCGACCAGACGATCGACATCATCGACCGTGTTGAACATGCCGAACGACACGCGAATGCCATCGCGTTCGGGGGAAACACGCACCCCATTCTCTTCGAAGTAGCTGAGCCATTCTGTCGCGGGTAGGCCAACGACGTAGATGTGAGGCGAGCGATGCTGCCGCTGACGTGGGCCGACGAGAGTGAGGTCGAGATCGTCCAGTTGAGCGATGAGATGATCGCCCAGATCGAAGCAATGGTTCTGAATGTTATTCACCCCGATCTGTTCGATCATGTCGAGGGAGGCGCCGAGTGCGTGAATTGCAGGAAGGTTGAAGTTTCCTAGTTCGAAACGTCGCGCGCTCGGAGATGGCGACAACCGATCGGCACGTGCGATAAGGTCGCCAGGAATCTCGGCCAAGCTGGCGGCGGCAAGATAAGCAGGCTCCAGCTCCTCCAGCTTCTCATCCCAATAGAGCAATCCAAGACCTTGAGGGACGAGCAATCCCTTGTGACTACCGGAGCCAACGAAGCTTGCGTGGATAGCTTTCGCGTCGATCGGAACGACCCCGATCGCCTGCATGACGTCAACGACGAAATACAGCTTCTTATCCGCGCAAAGAGCGCCGATGCTCTCGATGTCGAAGCGATGTCCGGCGTGGAAGGTGACGTGCGAGAGCGAGATCGCGCGAGCCTTTTCGTCGATGTGGGGAAGGAACGTTTCCGCGTTTACGACATCCGTCATCGGGAGGAAGTCGATCTGGACGCCCTTCTTTTTTAAATTGAGGAAGGCATAGGCATTATTTGGGTGATCTCCGTGGATCATCAAAACGTTGTCGCCAGCTCGGAGAGGCAACGCATTCGCCGCGATGTTCATGCTTTCCGATGTGTTCTTCGTGAAGGCAATTTCGTCGGCCGACACCCCAAGGAAACGGGCGACCTTGCCACGCGTTTGCTCAACTCGATCGAGCCATACGCTTTTCGGACCGGCCGTCTCCAGACCTTCACGGAGGAACGTCTCGATCGCCGCCATGACAGGACGCGCCAGCGGCGCCTGGAAACCGGAGTCGAGATAGACCATCCGTTCGGCTGCCGGGAACTCCCTGCGCACAGCTTCCACATCGTAATGACGGGACATTCCTCATCTCCTTCTCGGACACCTCGCGCCGCAGCGGTCGAATTCTGACTTAGCCGAAGCGCCCTGTGCGCTGCACAAAAACTGATCATGAGGCGACGACGCCGACGATATGGGCAAAGGCGGAGGCATCCAAGTTATTTTACCGTGTTTTGATAGCATTTATTCCGAATAATGATAATTTTCTGACACAGGAGATTCGCATGACGGAGCAAGAAAGAACGGCTGGACCGCTCGACCGTGCATTCGCCATCGTCGGTTACGTCGCCAATCAGACGAAGGCTGTCTCGGTCGCGGAAATCGCGAGCGCCCTTTCCTTGCCCGTTCCGACCGCTCATCGGCTTGTCGGAAACTTGGAAGAACGGGGGCTCCTCCAGAAGGCGCTTGGATCAAGGCGCTATGTGGTGGGCAACCAGTTGGTCACGCTGTCCGCCAAAGTTATCGGCGCGGCCTTTCGCACGGCGCGGCGCCATGCGGTCCTGCGCGCGGTCGCCGGTGAGATAGGCGAACAGTGCGAGATCGGCGTCGTGCGCGACAACGTCGTCGCTTACGTCGACAGCGTACGTGTGTCCCAACCACAGGGGCTTCAATTCAATCCTGGCGAGGCTGCTCCGCTTCACTGCACCTCGACTGGAAAAATCTACATGAGCCGGTTACCCGAGAGAGCGCGTGAGAAGTTATGCCACTCCCTCGCTCTGACGCGGTACACCGACAACACCATTGTGGACTACGACACCCTCCTGAAGCTTCTCAAGGAGACCCGCCGTCGCGGATGGGCCAAGACCAATGAGGAATACGTGAAGGGCGTCGTCGGCTGCGCGGTCCCCATCGTTTCCCCAGACCGAGAGCTGATAGCCTGCCTTGGCGTATCAGTGCCTGTGGCGCGAGTCAGCTTTGCAGAGCTGGATCGCTTCATTCCTCCGCTTCAAAGAGCCGCCTTGCTCCTGTCGCAAACCATCCTTCAGACGGACAGTGAAGACGAAACAATTGAGGAGATCTGAGAAGCGTCGGCGTCCACCTTCCAGGAAGCCCCATTTTCGCAAGAATCGTTGGTTGCTGGGACCGGATTTTGAGCCCGCGATCTTCAGTGGGCCTAACCGCACCAGTTCCGCACCAGAAACAGTGCAAACGAAACGTGAAGAACGCGATCGAACCCAAACGAAAGCGAAAGAAAATCAACGAGGGCGATCGAGATACTCCCGCTCATAACGGTCTGGTTGCAGGTTCGAGTCCTGCCGGGCCCACCAGCAATTCCAGCAACTTATCCGGAGCCGTTTCGTCGTAGTTGGATCACCGCACCAGAAATGCTCTGGCTTCGTCGTTTACAGGTATGCTCAGTCGGTTGGCAAACTAATCCACGCCGTTCGGCCCGACAACAGGCCCTCCTTCTCAATCGTAAATTCGGCGGCTTCTTTCGCACGAATAGGCGAAACAGTGTTCTGCACTCCTTTCACCGATGATCCTCGTTCATTTCAGAATGGGTGCCTGATTTTTGGCGATAATTGCGCGCAATAAGCGCGCCCGAAGATGGCGAAGGAGGTACGCGATGTCCTCCAAGATAACAGACGAAGTTATCGGTGCATTGCAGCACTGCCGGTTGAAGGCATATTTTCAACTGCGTGGTGAGCAAGGCATGCAATCGGGATACGAGAAGCTCCTGATTGAACGGCGAGCCAATCTGGAACCCACGACAATAGAAAAGATCCGCCGCGAATACAGCCAAGCCGAGACAGCGATTGACCTTAGCTTGTCGACAGAGAGTCTGGGCAAGGGAGCGTCACTTATTTTTGGCCCGCACCTGGAGGATGCTCACTATGCTGTCCACTTTGATGCTCTTCGCAGGATCGATGGTCCCTCGGCACTCGGAGACTTCCGATATGAACCAGTGCTGTTTTGTGCAGCGCCCCGGGTTCGCGCTTTCGATCGCCAGCAACTTGCAACACGCGCGGTTCTTTTAGGTCGGCTGCAGGGCGTTCTTCCCAGTGGCGGAACGGTATATCTCGGGCGCAACGGCGCGAGGACGAACATTCGGTTCGGATCAGCACTGACGGCGGCGGAAATTCTCCTCCGGGACGCCGAGCGCCTACAGCGCTCCGATATCCCGCCGAAGCTACTATTGAACGATCATTGCCGAATCTGCGCATTCCGCGATCGTTGCCGTGACCAAGCCATCCGGGAGGACAATCTTAGCCTTTTGCGTGGCATCGGTGAAAAGGCGATCAAGCGATACGCTCGCAAGGGCATTCTCACACTAACTCAGCTCGCCCATACATTTCGGCCCCGGCGACGCGGCGAACGCGCCGATACCCCGCTCACCCGGCGAGACCACGCGCTGCACGCGCTAGCCATTCGCGATAAGACAATCTATGTGTTGGGCTCACCCACGATTCCGATGGCGACAGTGCGCATCTATGTTGACATGGAGGGTGATCCCGAAGATGGCTCCGTTTACCTGATCGGACTCATCGTTTGCGAAGGCGAGCGCATCGAGCACCACTCGTTCTGGGCCGATGATGGGAAAGGGGAAGCTGAAATATTCGCTCGATTTCTGGGCATCGTTCAGCAGCATAACGCGCCTCGCCTCTACTCGTACGGCAACTACGAGCGAATCGTTATCACCCGCATGCGACGTCAAGCTCGGCGTAAGAAGCCCGTTGACGCTATTTTGGCCGCGCTGACGAATGTACTCACAATCATCTACCCGCATTTCTACTTTCCAGCCTACTCGAACGGCCTCAAGGAAACAACAGGCTGCCTCGGCTGCCGCTGGACCGAGCCAGACGCCTCCGGCATTGAGAGCGTCGTTTGGCGCAAGAACTGGGAAAAGACCGGCGATGCATCATGGAAAGCTAAGCTAATCCAATACAATCTGGAAGACTGCGAAGCGCTGCGTAGACTCTGTGCGTTCTTGGCCGAAGCGCCCAACTGCAGTGCCAACAGCCTACCGCACGACGAGCTACGCGTGGCATCCGCGGCGCAGCTCGACAAGCTGGCGCGCACTGTCACTTGGTCTAAATTCGCGCATGCCGACTTCGAATTCGTGAATAAGCGGGCCTATTTCGATTACCAGCAACGCCACGTGTTCGTGCGATCGAAACCGACCCGGCGCAAGCGAGTCAACAATAAGGGGAGCCGACGCTGGCAAAACCGGGACCTTCGCGTTACGCACCGAACGGAAATCACGGCGACCCGCTGTCCCGTCTGCGGCAGTAAGCGGATCGTGCCGCTCGCCCCAAAGCAGCGGCCGAAGGACCTTCAAAGGAGGCGCAAGCGCGCCATTGATCTCGTCATCACGCCGGGAGCGATCCGACGAAAGGTCATAGAGTTCAGGACCGTTGCCTATCGTTGCGAGTCTTGCCAAAAATGCTTCACGCCCGAGCGCTACGACCGCCTAACGCGGTACTGTCATGGCCTAATGAGTTGGTTTGCGTACCAGCACATTACCCATAGGCTCGGGGTTAGGTCGCTGGCCGCGCTGTTCTATGAGACCTTCGGCGTCCGTGTGAACTTCTGGGAATTCACCGATTTCCGGCATCTGCTAGTCCACAAATATCGCAAGACCTACAAGATGCTCCTCGCGCAACTCATCGCCGGGTCGGTGCTTTACGTTGACGAGACCGAGATCAAGTTGAAGGACGGTGGCGGGTATGTCTGGGTGTTCGCCAGCCCATCCGCCACGATCTACATCTTCCGACGCTCGCGTGAGGGGGATTTCCTACGGCAAATGCTCAAGGACTTCAAAGGCGTGCTGGTTTCGGATTTCTATTCCGCGTACGACGGACTTCCCTGTTTGCAGCAGCGTTGCCTCATCCACCTGATGCGCGACATGAACCGGGCGATTCTCGACAATCCGTTCGACCAGAGCTTCAATCCATTACAGCGCCATTCGGCGCCCTCTTGCGGTCAATCGTGACGACCATTGACGAGCATGGTCTCAAGCAGCGCCATCTGCAGATTCATTGCAAGGCGGCCGAAGCATTTTTTGATGCACTCGCCGAACGATTCTACGAATCCGAGGCCTCTAAAGCCTTACGAGAACGACTGCTCCGAAATCGCCAGCGCCTCTTCACGTTCCTGCGGCATGATGGCGTGTCGTGGAACAACAATTTGGCTGAAAATGCCATCAAGCGCGTCAGCGATTACAGGGAGGATGTCCGACGAAGTGTCAAAGAAGCCGGCCTTGCCGAGTACCTGGTATTGCTAAGCCTTTATCAAACCTGCCGCGTCAGAGATATAAGTTTTCTGAAATTCCTCCTGTCGCGGGAACGCGATATGGATGCCTTCGTAGCAAGCAAGCGTCGTCGGCGACGCTTCCAGAACATCGAGGTCTATCCAAAAGGCTATTTGCCTCCTTCGATCATCTCGCTTCGCCGGGGGAAGGCAATTCGGGCTGGCGACACGGCGGCGGAAAGCGAGTGAGTGCTTGATCCGAAGTCCGCCGCAGCGATGTCACCACTCCCGTTGCCAACAATACCTTTCAGATATTGCAGTTAAGGGGACGCCGGCCTATATTGAGGTTTGGAGAGGACCTCACCATGACCACCCATGTGCTGCAGTTCGTCGAACTCTCGCACCACGACCGCAAGGCGGCGAAGGCCTTCGACAGGCTCGGCGAGGGCGATCAGGTCGAGGTCCGGGTTCGCCGCAAGTCGGGAGAGGATCAGGTCGTCAGGCTACCGCCGAAGGCCGCGGCGCTGCTTGAGACTGCGCTCGACCATCTCCTCCAGGGTGAGCGTGTCGCCGTCCTTACCGAGGACCAGGAACTCAGCCCGAACGACGCAGCAGGTATCTTGGGCATCTCCCGACCGCTGGTCGTGCACCGCATGGACATTGGCGATCTGCCATTCCGATATGTCGGCAAGCACCGCCGTACCAAGCTCAGGGACGTATTGGCGCTGAAGATGAAGATCGACGCCCAGCGGAAGGCGATGGAGGCCCTTGCGGCCGATGCAGAGGAATACGAGCGTGCCAGTCCCGTGAAGAAATTTGAGAAAAGCATCGGACGTTCCTCCAGCCGTGCGCCCACAGCGAAGGACGTTGATCAACTCGTTCTCGGTACAACCAACGCTCCGTACCGCCGGACGATCAATTCAACTGAACTTGTTGCTCGCCTCGCATCGAGAGATTGGCAAAATTGGATTGCACACGTCGTCACATTTTTCACGGAGGTACGATCGGAACTTATTTTGCAGTTCGCTCGTCTTCACGCTATTCCGATCAAAGATTTGGCTGCCGCTTATCGATCGATGAAGTCGGTCACTGGCGAGACCAACCCCGCATTGGAGCGCGCACTTGAGCGGCTGGCGTAGGCTACTTGGTCGAACGCTCGATGGGCTTTCGGACCTGGAGCAACAGGGCCAGCCGGTGCCCGACTGGTTACTCGGTGGCGGCACGGCCCTGATGCTCTACACCAATCATCGATTCAGTCGAGACATCGATGCGTTCATCGACGATCCGCAATATCTCGCCGTGTTGTCGCCGGAGACCACGGACGTATGGAATTGCGACGATTGGGACAAGGCGGCCCACTACCTCAAGCTCAGATATCCCGAAGGCGAGATCGATTTCATCGTCAGCGGCGCAATCTCGGATCTTGATCCCGTCAAGAAGGAAATCGACCTGACGTCAATTCGAGCGGGGTGGAAGCCAACGATTGCGATCGAACCGCCAGCGGAAATCGCTCTCAAGAAGATGTACCATCGGGCAACAATGCTAAAGCCTCGCGATATTTTCGACATCGCAGTTATCAAGAAGATCGATGGCGGCCCCCTCATCGCAAACTTGGGCGAAGTCGCCTCCAAGAAGGATGACCTCGTTCACCGTCTGGCCAGCATTCGCCTCGACTACCTCAAGGCCGACCTTGCCGAATTGGACATCCAACCTGGATGGGAGCACGAACAGGAAACATGCCTCGAAACCGTCCGCTCCCTCGTAGCGCAGATTCCAAAAGAGCCCTAGGTGTGCACCACCGAAACTGCTTGGATCTGATTCCCAAACACCGCACCAGTTTCGCACCAGAAACGACCACAACGAAACCCTACGAACGCGGCCGGAATCCAGCAAAACCGCAGGAATATCAACGAACCCAACCGTTATCCCGTCGCTCATAACGGTCTGGTTGCAGGTTCGAGTCCTGCCGGGCCCACCAATCAAGGATATACAATGGTGACGCGGTCAGTCGTGCTGCAAACGTTGCGATCGAGATAAAGATGGCGACGGAGCCGCGACTCCTCAATAAGCGCGCGCGAAGTCGCCTTCCTGCTTGATATCGGTGAAAACCGGAAAGCGCGCCTTCCAGGGTGTGCCCTTTGCGGTAGTCAGCCGATTGAGCCGTTCCAGCACGGCAAGGCCATCCTTGCGAAGGCTTGCCGAAGCTGCAGCACGATCCGGAAAATTCTTCAGGACGGCATCGAGCCAGATGGTACGGCCGGCGAGGAAGCCGCCGGCACCCGGCACGGTGGTCGCGGTAGATGGGGGATTTCTTGCAGGGTGAAGGCCTTTAGACGATGCCGCCACCGCCGGCTGCGACGGCGGGACGCTCGGAGGCGACCTTCCTGCGATAGCCGCTGGCGCGATAGGTGGCGACCGGATCGACGGCGCCGCCGGCATTGAGGCGTGCCATCGCCAGGATCGGCTCGACGTCGGTGCGATAAGCGGCCTTCAACGTCTGTGTCGCCATCAACGCGTCATTGTTCTCCTGATACGCCGCAAGGGCCTTGCGGTCGACCAGCAGCGCTAGAGCATAGGCCCGCTGCACTTCGATTGCCGACAACATCAGGCTTTCAATCGGGTCCGTGACGTTATGGCTCTGGTCGAGCATATGCGCCGGGTCGAAGTCCCTCTTCCCGGACTGCTCGGCATCGACCAGCTCGTTGAAGACAAGGAACAGCCGATAGGGATCGATCGAACCTGCGTCCAGGTCGTCATCGCCGTACTTCGAATCGTTGAAATGGAAGCCACCCAGCTTGCCGAACTGGATCAGGCGCGAAACGATCATTTCGATGTTGACGTTCGGCGCGTGATGACCGAGATCGACGAGGCAATAGGCCTTTTCGCCAAGTTCCTTCGCGATGATGTAGTTCGTGCCCCAATCTTGCACAACCGTCGAATAGAAGGCCGGTTCGTACATTTTGTGCTCCGTGAACAGGCGCCAGTCGCCGGGCAATGCCGCGTAGACGGCCTTGACCGAGTCAAGATAGCGCTCGAATGCCCTGGCGAAATTCACCTGCCCAGGGAAGTTCGAACCGTCCCCGACCCAGACCGTCAGCGCCCTGGAGCCGAGCGTCTTTCCGATCTCGATGCATTCGAGGTTGTGCTCGACCGCCTGCCGGCGCGTGCCGGCATCGGCATGGGAGAGCGAGCCGAACTTGTACGAATGCTTCTGACCCCCGGCATCGGAGAAGGTGTTCGAGTTCATCGCGTCGAACCCGAGACCGTAACGCGATGCCGCCTGTTTCAAGCGTTTCGGGTCGGCCCTGTCCCAGGGGATGTGTAACGATACGCTCGGCGTGGCGCGGGTCAGTTGCTGAATGACCGCGCAATCCTCGAGCTTGTCGAAGATATCGCGCGGCTCGCCGTCGCCGGGAAAGCGCGCAAAACGCGTTCCTCCGGTTCCGACGCCCCAAGACGGGATCGCCACGGCGAAGGCTTCGACCTTCTTCAGGATGGCGTCGATGTCGATGGCGCGGCGCTGCAACTGCTCGCCCAGCGCTGCATAGTCTGTCCGCAATGTCTTCTCGCGCGCGGCATTGCCTGCGGCCAAGATCTCGCCAGCGATGACATTTTCCATGCAAGCCTCCGGTCCACCTCACCAAACGAATGCCGGGAGAAAATAGTCCGGCTCCGCGCCGTGCTGTCGAAGCAGTTCGGCCTTTTCCGCGCCGGTCAGCATGCCGAGGATGCCCGTGCCGACAAGCACTGTCGGCAGGCCGGCTCTCTGCCCGCCGGCAATGTCGTGCTCGATGCTGTCGCCGACGCAGGCCGTGCGCGCCGCAAGCGGACGCCCGAGCATCTCGATGGCAACCTCGTAGATCTCCGGAAACGGCTTGCCTATCCATGTCACGGGAGCCCCCATCTCGGCATAGACCTCGGCGATCCGGCCGGCGCCGAAGCGCGGCCCGACCTCCGTCAGCATGATCTTGTCGGGATTGGTGCACAGACACGTCACGTTGCGCGCGGCGGCCGGTTCCAGCAGACGACGATAGTGATCCATATCGAAACGATCGCCCATGCTGCCGGACAGCAGCACAATATCGGCATCCGCCCCCGAATCCACGATCTCAAGCGGCAATCCCTCCACCGCGGAACGATCGCCCTCGCGCGCCATGAGGAGGCATTTCAAAGGCTCTGCGCCGACCCGCTCCTTCAGCTTCCCCTCGAGTCGTTTCCAAGCCACCTCTCCCGACGACAGGAAATAATCCCAGCTATCGTTCTGGAAGCCGAGCCGCAGCAGCCGCTGCTCGTTGGGGGCCGACCGGCGTCCGGAATTCGACAGAACCAGGATCGTCTTGCCGGCCTGCTTCAACATGACAAGCGCATCGACCGCGCCGGGATAGGGCCGTGTGCCGTCATGCAGCACGCCGAATTGGTCCACGATAAAGCAGTCGAACACGTCGACGAGGTCCTGAATACCCTGAGGGATTCGAACGTCATGCATTAGAGAAGCCCGGCCGTGTGCGCGCCCGCAAGTGCAAGCCGCGCTGTTCCGGCCGCAGCCTCTCCCGACACCGCCGTCGGAAACGGCACGCCCAGCATGCGTTGACGAATGCAAGTCCATTGCGGATTGGCCGAACCGCCACCGACGCTGCGCACGGATTTCAGTTTTGGCGCGCCGAGTTCCTCAAGGCGTTGATAACCGAGTTGCTCGATCGCGGCGATGCCTTCGAGCAGGCCTTTGAGAAAATCATCCTCTCGCGCTGGACGCGGCTCGAGCCGCGGCGGCAGCGACGGATCCATGATCGGAAACCGCTCGCCGGGCGACAGCAGAGGATAGTAATCGAGACCGCCCGGCCGAGATGGATCGATAGTTGCCGACAGGCGCCGCAGGCTGTCTGGATCGAAAAAATGTGCCAACACCCTGCCTCCTGTATTGGACGCCCCGCCCGCGAGCCACATGCCAAGGATACGGTGGCTATAGATGCCAAACTCGGGCGCGAAGATTGGCGCAGTCGAGAGCAGCTTGAGGGTGAGCGAGGAACCGAGCGCGCTAACGCCGTCGCCAGGCGCGCTTGCACCTGTCGCCAAAAACGACGCGCAACCATCCGTCGTGCCGGCGACAATGCAAACGTCCGACGGCAGCCCGAATTCGGCGGCCACCGCAGGCAGGATCGATCCGATCACCGCGCCCGGTGCAAGCACCTGCGGCAGAAATTCCGGCTTAAGCCCAGTACCGGCAATCCATTCCGGCCACCTGCTGGCGACCGGATCGTAGCCGGACTTCAACGCGTTGTTTTCGTCGGTCACGTCAAAATGGCCGGATAACCTTCCGACAATCCAGTCCGCCTGATGCAGGAGCTTGGCCACGTCAGGGATCGACTGAAAGCACAGCATCTTCGCCAAGCCGGATGTGGGGCCGTGCGCCGCGCTCTCCGGCGGCATCAGCGGTGCGATGCGAGCCAGCAGGCCGGCGTCTGCGACCTTCTCATTGTACATCAACGGCGCGGCGAGCGGCCGGCCGGTCGCGTCGACGGGGAGCACCGTGCCAGACGTGCCATCAACGGCCATGGCGCGGACCTTGCTGCCGCCGATCGACCTTACGCAGCCCTGGATGCTGCGCGCGACGGCTGCCCACCAGATGTTCGGATCGCGAGGATCCGCACCGAAATCAGACAAGGAAGCCGTCGCTTGGGCGACAATCGTGCTTGCGGCATCCAAGGCAACGGCACGCGCCCCTGACGTACCGATGTCGATGCCGATGACAATCGCGGACATCAGAAGATACCTCTGGTCGCCGAGGGAACCATGGCGTCGAGCTTCTGCCGATATTTTTCGGCGTCCCAGTTCGTCAGCTCAAGGTTCTCCTCGTTGGTCAGATAGCGCAGAGGGGCACCTTCAGGCACGCGCGCTATGACGTCGGCGAGACACCTCGCCATCGCATCCGCTGCGGGCGTCGCGTCCCGGCGCATCAGCACCCCTTTGCCGGGAAAGAGAATCTCTACCGGCGCCGTCCCGAGACGAGCGACAGCATCATCCGCAGTCTCGCCGACCCCAGCCGCAACGGAACCGACGCCCAGAAAAATGACGTGATCAGGATAGAGGCTCCCGCCGACCGCCATCGCCGTGCTGGCCGCATCCGTCGCGACAGCATGGGCGACATCGCTTGCCGGAAGCCGGTAGTTGTCGCCCGCCAGCTTCGACAACGCCTCCGGATCGCCGGCCGGCGCCAGGCGTGCATCCTGCGTCAGCAACCGCTTCACGCGCGACAGCAGAGCCGCCGTATCAGCGACTGTTTCCGCCGCAACCACCAGCCCGTGATTGCCGAGGATGATGACATCGGGACGCCGTTGTCGGTGTTCGGCGATACCGAGTGCCAGAGGCAGCCCCGGCCGCCTGTACGGCACATAGGCCCAGTTCAATCCGCGCAACCGGTCCTGCAGGATCGGCATCGCGTCTTCACGGACCGCCAGAGCGATGGTGTCGACGCAATGGACGTGCGCGACGACACGCTGCGGCATCAAGGCATGAACTGTGGTCTCGATGGATGGGCGCAGGCCGGAAGGACTTTGATCGGAGAGGGTAAACAACTGGGCCTGTTCGGCCTCCGGTTGCGCGTTCGCAACGGCATCAAGCAGCGGCGCCATTCGCACCGGAACCATGATGTCGCGCTCCCGCGCATGCGCGAGCCACGTGCCCGATGCCTTGATCCAGAGCGTATCGCCGTCCTTGAGCGAGGTGTTGCCGCCGGCGGCCTGGGTCAGCAGCGAGTCGGCGCCGATGAGCGCGGAAAAGTCGCGCAACGCCTGAAGTTCCGTGCGCCAGTCCAAAGGCTTCATGGATTGAGTCATCGATATGCCAATACGCCGCCTCGGCGGCCGTCGTGCGATCGTTGCGGGGAGGCGCACCATGCGCCTCCCCGACTTGCGATCAGAAGTCGAAGTTATTGATGTTGTCCTTGGTGAAAACTGTCGGCGAGCCGAGCAGAATTTCCGAGCCATTGATGACCTTGAGGTCACCCAGCTTGCCGGCCTTCACCGAGGTCGCGCCTGGCTGCAGCGTACCGTCAGCCACGGCGCGCAGCACATAGGCTGCCGCATAGCCGAGATCGATCGGATTCCACAGCACCACCGACTTTACGCAGCCGGACGAAACATAGGGTTTCATCGCATTCGGAGTCGCCAGGCCGACGACGGTGACCTGACCGCACTTCTTCGCTTGCGTCACCGCATCGGCGGCGGCTGGCGTCGCGACGGACGTCATGCCGAAGATGCCCTTCAATTCGTCGCCGTACTTGTTGATCAGCGTGTTGGACTGATTGAAGGACAGGATGTTGTCTTCCTGCGCCTCGACCGTTTCCAGCCACTTCATCTTGGGATGGCATTTCTTCTGATAGGCGGCCATCTCGGCGATCCAGCGCGCCTGGTTAGGTGTGGTGAAGGTCGATGTCACGATGGCGAAAGCCCCCTCCTCACCGATCCCGGCGGCCATCGAGTCCACCATCGCCTTGGCGATGCCGTTGAACTCGGCTTGGTTGACAAACCACTGACGCGCGCTTGGCTCGGAGTTGGCGTCGTAACCGACGACGTTGATGCCCGCCTGCAAGGCCTTCTTGAGCACAGGCGAGATCGCCACCGGATCGTTCGCAGCAAAAAGGATACCGTCGACGCCGCTGGTGATGTAGTTGTCGATCAGCGTGATCTGGTCGTCGATGTTGGCCTTGCTCGGACCATCGGTCTTGGCCTTCATCGTGCCCATTTCCTTGGCCGCGTCCGCTATACCCTTGGACGTCGCGTTGAAGTAGCCGATCCCAACCAGTTTCGGCACATCGACGACGTTGAGCGTCTTGCCCTTTCGGTCAGGAGCCTTGCTCGGCTGGCCACCATCATACGGCTTCGGCTCGGCCTTCGCCGGTGTCGCATCGCAAGCCAGCGGATTGGTCGGCAGATCGTCGCCCCCGGTCCAAGTCGAAGCGGCATGACTGAGGCCGGTCGATAACGATAGCGCCAGCAGCGCAGACAGAAGAGTTCTACCCATTGTTTCCTCCAGTGTTGTCCGGTCACTTCACGCGGCAATGAGCAACGACGTTCTCCGAGCTATCGAGCGCCGCTTCTCTCGAAAAGGTTGCTAACCAGGATCGCCAGGATCAGTACGACGCCGATCAGCATGATCGTGCCGTCGCCTTTGACGCCGGCGAGCGATAGACCATTCTTCAGCGCCTGGATCAGGCAGAGCCCGATGACCGTACCGAGAACGGTGCCCCGCCCGCCAAAGATCGATGTGCCACCAAGGACGACCGCCGTGATGGCGTCGAGCTCGATGCCGGTGCCCATGTCCGAGCGAGTCGTCGAGACGCGCGACACGAAAATCACCGCCGCCACCGCGGCGGTGAAACCGGACGCAGTGTAAAGGGCGAGCTTCGTCCCCTCGACGGAGAGACCGGAAAACCGTGCCGCAACCTCGTTGAAGCCGATGACATACACGGTTCGGCCGCAGCGCGTGTAGGTAAGGGCGATGGAGGCCGTGATCGCAGCCAGAAGCAGGATCCAAAGCTGTGTCGGCACGCCGAGAACTTGTCCCTGACCCAGCACGTAGAACCATTCGGGGTAGCCGCGCACCGAACGCGCCTGGCTGATGCCCTCTGCCAGACCGCGATAGAGCGCCAGCGTTGCCAGCGTCGCGATCAGCGGCGGCACCTTGAAGCGCGTGATAATGATCCCGTTGACCAGGCCGGCGACAGTGCCGACAGCGATCGCTGCGACGGCGGTCAAGGGCAAGGAAAGGCCGACGTTGTGCCAGAACACACCCGTCAGGATCGCCGAGAGGCCAAGGATTGAGCCGACCGAGAGATCGATACCGCCTGTCGCGATGATGAAGGTCATGGTGATCGCGATCAGACCTGTCTCGGTCATCAGACGGCCCTGGTTCAGCAGGTTCTGCACCGTAAAGAACTTGTCCGACTGAAAGGACAGGACGACCAGCACCAGCGCCAGCAGCAGCGTCAGCAAGGTCTCGTGACGAATGAAGGAACGCAGCGTCATCGCCGCCCTCTCTGACTAAGCGTTACGCCGGCGACGCAGCATGTCGGCCAGCACGGTCGCCAGGATGAGCGAACCGATGACCGCGCGCAGCCAATAAGCCGAGACATTGGTGAAGATCAGCGCCGATCCGATCGTCGCGAAGAGGATCGCCGCCAGTGTGGAGCCGACGACCGTTCCGCTGCCTCCCAGGATCGAGGCGCCTCCGATGACCGCAGCCGTGATGATGGTCAGTTCCAGGTTTGGCGGCACGGTGGATTGGATCACCTGAAGCTGTGTGGCGAAGAGGATCGTCGCGAGCCCTGCAAAGAAGCCATGGATGATGAACACTGCCACGGTGCGCCGTTCGGCCGGTATGCCGCTGGCCACCGCGGCCTCGGGATTCCCGCCGAGCGCATAGAGCGATCGCCCGAAGGCGAAATAGCGCATCCAGGCTGCAGTCGCGAGCGTCAGCACCACCATCGCGACCAGCGGCACCGGAATGCCAAGAAGCCTCTTCTGCGCAATCAGGAAGTCCGGCGGCAGGTTGGATATCCAGGTCCCGCCGGTGACGCTGATGAGACCGCCACGTAGGATGGACAATGCCCCCAGCGTCACCACGATCGAGGGGATCTTGGCGTAGGCGACGAGCACGCCGATGACCGCGTTGATCGCCATGCCGACCAGCACGGGGACGAACCACGCCACCCAGACCGGATAGCCGGCGACCGCGAGCGTCCCCGAGATCGTCGCCAGCACGCCGATCAGCGCGCCGACGGAAACATCGATGTTGCCGGTGATGATGACCATCGACATGCCGATCGCGGCCACCGCGATATAGGCGTTGCCGGCGAAAATCGAGGTCAGGTTGTTGGCGCTGATGAAGCGCGGATTGATCAATGTGCCGACCACGAACAGGGCGATGATCGCGGCGAACACCACGACCTCCTGTCCATAGTCCGACATCAGGCGTTTCAGGCCGCCGAGGCGCGGCTTTCGCTGCGGACGGGCAGACGACAACTCAACTCCGGTCACGGCCATCACGCTGCCTCCGCCGGTTTCCGTGCCGTCATCGCAGCCCCGACGCGCTCAGCTGTCGCCTCGACGCGGTCGAGCACATCCGTGATCCTTCCGTCGCTCATCACCAGCACCCGGTCGCTCATGCCGAGCACTTCAGGCAGTTCGCTGGAGATCATCAGAATGGCCACGCCCTGCTTGACGAGCTCGCCCATAACCGAATGGATCTCCGACTTCGCCCCGACGTCGACGCCGCGGGTCGGCTCATCGAGAATGAGGATACGCGGGTTCGTCTGCAGCCATTTGGCAATCACGACTTTCTGCTGGTTGCCGCCAGAAAGCTGCCCAACGGGCTGGTCGATCGTCCGACAGCGAATGCCGAGGCGTTTGACCGCGGCCATGGCACGAGAGGCCTCTTCACGCGCCTTAAGGAAGATGCCGCTCGATACCTCCTCGAGAGTCGCCATGGTCACATTCTTGCGCACCGCCATCGGCTTGACCAATCCCTGCAAACCGCGATCCTCTGGCACATAGGCGATGCCGAGATCGCGCGCCTGTACTGGCGATCCGATCGACACCGGCCTGCCGTCAAGCAGGATCTCCCCCGACGTCGCCGGCGTCATGCCGAAAAGCGTGAGCGCCAGCTCCGTCCGGCCCGAACCGACAAGGCCGGCCACGCCGAGAATCTCGCCCTTGCGCAGCGCGAACGAGATGTCGCGGACATGCCGGCCATGATTGAGGTCCTTCACTTCCAGCACCGTTTCGCCGATGGAGACGTCGAGCTTGGGGAACAGACTCTCGATCGAACGGCCAACCATGAGCGAAACCAGCCCGGCTTCGTCGACATCGCCGATATCCCTGGTCGCCACGAAGGCTCCGTCGCGCAGCACCGTGACACGGTCGGCCAAGGCAAAGATCTCGGACATGCGATGGCTCACGTAAATGATGCCGACACCGCGAGCACGCAACTGGCGTACGATATCCATGAGCCGGCGTACATCGGCCTCGACGAGGGAAGCTGTCGGCTCGTCCATGATCAGCACGCGCGCGTTCTTCGACAGCGCCTTGGCGATCTCCACGCGCTGGCGCTGAGCGACCGAAAGCGATAGCACCTTGGCATCGACATCGAGATCGTGGGTGTCGAGTGAATCGAGTAGCTCACGCGTGCGCGAACGCACCTCGGCCCAATCGATGATGCCCATCGACGTGCGCGGGTAGTTGCCGAGAAATACGTTTTCGGCCACCGAAAGCTCGGGAAAAAGCAGCAGCTCCTGATAGACGGTCGCGATACCCGCGGCCGTCGCGTCGCGGGGCGAAGCGAACTTCACGCTCTTGCCGTCGATGGTCATCGTGCCGGTATCGGGCGTGTAGAGGCCCGACAGAATCTTGATCAGCGTCGACTTGCCCGCGCCGTTTTCGCCGAGCAGCGCATGCACCTCGCCCGGGCGCACGTCGAAACCGACATCCCTGAGCACCTTCACGCCGGCGAAGGCCTTGGAGATGCTACTCAATGTCACAAAGGCGGGCGTGTCGGCCATTCCGCTTACTCCAGTCCCGCAGCGCGGCGCGCCCTTGCCCGCGCCGCGCTCGCGAGCTCACGCCACCGATCGCGATAGGCCTCGAGACCGGCGATGCCGCTCGCGACGACAGCCACCGTCTCGTCCTTGAACGGAAACAAACCTCGTGCCTTGAAGGCGAGTGCAGCAGCGCCCGTGGCGGATCCCTCGCTCATGGTGCTGCGCACCACCGCCTGCCCAGGCCGAAGCTGCGCCAGCATGGAGGTGTAGAGGTCGATCTTCGCCAGGCCGCCATCGACCACCACCTTGTTAGTCGAGCGGATCAGGTCGAGCGACAAGTCTGTCATCATCACGACATAGAGCGCGGCGACGGCGGCGCGCTCCTCGCCTGCGACATCGCCGCCGACGATTTCGCCCTTGATCTCCGGAAATGGCCCCCCGGCAGCCCATGATGGCAGCGCGAACACGCCGCGCGCCATCACCGCCTCGACCGCGACGTGGCCAATCGGCTTGGTCCAGCCGCCGCTGAGCAGGTCATATTCGCGGCCGCCCATGAAGCGCAGCGACGGCGCCGGCTCGCCATTGACAGTCACATTGGAGAGCATGTCGCGCTCCTCATCGAGCGCGTTCAGCGGACAATCGAGATTGATGATGATGACCCAGGTTCCGGTCGAGACGATCGTGAAATGTTCGAGCCCGGTCATGCGGTAGTAAGCGAGCGCCGAATTGGAATCATGGACTCCATTGTGCACGTCGATGATCTTCTTCGAGCCGTCGTTGAGGCGCACGGTCGTCTGGCCAACGATGGCGCCGGAAGGAACGATTGCAGGGAACCTGGAGCGCCATCCCAGGCGGTCGACCAGCGAGCTGTAATCGCGCTTCAGCGGCGCCCAGAGCTGATTATGCGCGCCGAGGTAGGAATACTCGGAGACATGCCGGCCTGTGAATCGCCAGACCCAGTATTGCGGGTAGCACAGGATGGACTCGGTTTCGGCGAAGGCCTCCGGCTCTTCTTCCGCGAGCCAGAAGATGTGGCGTGCGATGCAAAACCCCAACGGCAGATGCGGCGTGTAGGTTTCGGAAAAGGCGGGTAGGCTCGGGGCGACGTTTGCGGCGATCGCGTCGGGAATCTCCTGCTCGTAATCGAGAATTGGATGCAGCAGTCCTGTGTCCCCACGCACCAGCGCGAAGGTGCAGCCGTGAGCAGAGATCATGAGCCCGGTCACGCCGTGCCTAGCCACCACATCTGACAACTCCTGGCTCATCCAGTGGAAGAGGTGCTGCTCGTCCAGCACCGCCCTCCCCTTGTGGGAGCCCCAAACCGGCCTGCTGCGCCGCTCGTCCAGAACGGCGCCGTCCTCCGAAAAGACAAACAGCTTGGAATTTGTCTTCCCGAGATCGAAAACGGCAAGCGGACCGCTTTGCGATGCAGGCGTCGTCACGGCCGGTGTTCCGCTTTGACGAGCGCGTGCTTCCGACGTGCCGTTTCCAGGCCGACGTCGATGAAACGCCGCGCATGCGCAGCAAGATCCCTGTTGTCGGACCAGAGGTTGCGCCAGATCGCCGTCTTGCGCGACAGGTTCTGATCCACGATCTCCGAGGAGAAGGATTCGAAGGTGATGTCCTTCGAATAGCCGATGTCGATGAGGGCATCGAACACCGACGGCCAGTCAATGCTGCCGGTCCCGAGATAGCCACGATGGCTTTCTCCAATGTGGAAATAGCCGATCTTGTCCCGGGCATGCCGTATCGCGAGCGCCACATCGGCCTCCTCGATATTCATGTGGAAGGTGTCAAGATGCAGGAAGATGTTGTCCGAACCCGAGGTCTCAATATAGGCGAGGCCCTGGGCCGCGGTGTTGAGCAGATTGCATTCGAATCGATTGACCAGCTCCACGTTCAGCGAAACGCCGGCCCGCTTGGCTCGTTCCGCGACGTCCGCCAGCGTATGTGCGCTGCGATTCCATCCTTCCGTCGTCGGCACGTCGGTCTGCAGGCCGTGGCTTGTCTGCAGGATACCGGCAAGCGTCCTGCCGCCGATATCCCGCGTCAGCGCGACCATCCGATCGAGAATGGCGACGCCGCGCGCGGCAACATCCTTATCGGCACTGGAAATATCACCGTCCGCCGGCAGCCCGATGCTGGTCGCGACGCCAAGTCCGAGCGATGCGATCCGCTTGGCCAGCCGATCGATGTCGACATTGGCCGGATCGAGATAGGAGAATTCGATCAGATCGAAACCCGCCTCTTTGGTGTTCTCCAGGGTGCGATCCAGCGCGACCTGATCCGAGCTAGCCGACCAGACGAAGGAATGAATGCCCACATGAGCCATGGTGCTGCTTCCCGTTGAGATCAGAACGCCCGGCCGCCGTGGCGCGGCCGGGCCCGTCGAGGCGTATTAGCGGGCTGCGGTCCAGCCTTTGTAGTCCTTGAGGTTTTCGGCTGTGATCAGCTTCGGATCGAGCAGAACGGTTGGCTCGGCCGGCTTCTTGCCGGCAAGGACCTCCGCCGCCATGTTGAGCGACTGTCCGGCCATGACATACGGATCCTGCGAGGCCGATGCCTTGATCAGCGACTTGCCGCTGGCGAACTCCTTCTCGATATCGGGCGCGCCGTCGACCGCCGTGATGATGAACTCCTTGCGGTTTAGCTGGCGAGCGGCAAGCTGCGCGCCGATCGCCGTCGGATCGTTGATGGCGAAGACCGCATCGATCTTGTCGAAGCGGGTCAGCAGGGCCTGAAAGACCTTCAGACCACCGTCACGCGAGCCTTCCGCGTTCTGGTCGTCCGATAGGATCTTGATGTCAGGATACTTGGTCAGCAACTTCTTGCAGCCCTGCACCCGATCCAGAATGGACGACGAGGCCGGGCCGTTGATGATGATGTAGTTGCCCTTGCCGCCCGTTCGGTCGACCAGATACTGGCAGGCCTCCTCGCCCGCCTTGATGTTGTTGGTCATCACCGTGACGTCGGCGCCGGGTGCCGAGACATCGAATGCAGCGACGACAATTCCGGCCGCCTGCGCCTTCTTCACCGCCGGCGCAATCGCCTTCGCATCGACGGCGTTCAACATGATCACATCGACACCAGCAGCGATGAAGCTGTCGACCTGCGAGACCTGCTTGTTGAGGTCATAGTCGGCGGACACGGACGTGACCTGGACCTTCGGATTGATCTTCTTGGCGGCGTCCTCGATGCCCTTGATAGTGGCGACGAAGAACGGATTGCCGAGCAAGCCGACCGAGATGCCGACCTTATTGAGCTCCTTGGCGGATGCCGGAGCAAGCGCGATCGACGCCAGGGCGGTGGCGCAGAGCAGTCTGGTGACGAACTTCATTTGGTTTCCTCCGATGGTGCCGCACCTGTCGCGGTGCGTTGTGTAAAGCCTGACGAGTGTCGCTTCGCGGAGTTGGCCGAGAAAGCAACGAACTTGCTAAGCGGGACACGAGAGGCCGGCGCATTGAGGTCGATCATGTCCGTGCTCCCGCCGCCTGGAGCCGATAGCGGTCGAGAGCAACCGCGACGATGATGACCAATCCCTTGATGATGTATTGCCAGATGTCGGAGATCCCGGCGAGGATGAGGCCGTTGGACAGCACGGCAATGATCAGGCCGCCGACCAGCGTGCCCCAGATCGAGCCGACGCCACCGACAAAGCTGGTGCCGCCGAGAATCACCGCGGCGATGGCGTCGAGTTCGTAGGACTGGCCGAGTTGAAGCCCGTTGGCGGCATAGAGCCGGGCTGCCGACAATGCGCCACCGAGGCCTGCCAGCAGGCCGGAGACGCCATAGACGAAGAGCAGCACCAACGGCACCTTGATGCCAGTGAGTCGCGCGGCTTCGGCGTTGCCGCCGACTGCATAGATCCAGGTTCCGAGCACGGTGCGCGTGAGCACGAGCCACGAGATGACAACAACCGCGAGCGCGATGATGACGAGCCAGGGGATGCCGAGGAACGTTCCGTTACCCAGGACATCGAAAGGCAGAGAGGCATTGAAGACGGTGGTGTCGTTGCCGAGCAGGCGCGCAATGCCGCGCACGGCCGTGAGCGAGCCCAGGGTGACGATGAAGGGCGGCAGCTTGACATAGGCGACGAGGAGCCCGTTCACGAGACCGAAGCAGAGGCCGGCCAGGATGGCAGCCGGCACGCCGAGCAGGCCGATATCGGGCATCAGGGAGACGATGACGGCGACCATGGCCGAGGCCGCCAGCACGGATCCGACCGACAGATCGATGCCGCCGGTGAGGATGACAAAAGTCATGCCGGCCGCCAGGACGATGTTGATCGACGACTGCTGCATAACGATCAGCAAGTTGGTATCTGTCATGAAGCGCGGATTGACGAGCTGAAAGCCGACAGCCAGCAACACCAGGATCGGCAGCATGCCCAAGGCGGCAAAAGCCGTCTGGAAGCGCATCTGTCGCAGAGCCGCCGCCCGAGCGGTCGATGTTGTCGCTTTATTGCTCATGTTCCCGATGCTCCGGTCGCGAGCTCCATGATCGCTTCCTGACTGATCGGCTTGCCCTCGTAGGCAGCCACCTCGCCGACGATCGCGCCGTCACGCATCACCAGCGCCCGGTCGGCGACGCCGATGACTTCAGGCAGCTCGCTGGAGATCATCAGGATCGCGATACCGTTCTTGGCGAGGTCGTCGATGATCCGGTAGATCTCGGACTTGGCACCGACATCGACACCGCGGGTCGGCTCGTCCAGGATGACGACCTTCGGCTTCGTTTCAAGCAGGCGGGCGAGAAGCACCTTCTGCTGGTTGCCGCCGGACAGCGAGCCGACATTCACCTTGGTCGACTTGGTGCGGATGGACAGGTCCGACACCGCCTGCACGGCCCGCCTGTCCCCGATCGCATAGTCGCGCCAGCCGAAACGGCTCGCGTCGCGCGACAGCACACCCATGTTGACGTTGTCGGCGACCGACATGTCGAGGAAGACGCCGAGCTCCTTGCGGTCTTCGGTCAGATAGGTGATCCCCGCGTTCAGCGCGGCCGCGGGCGAGGAAATGTCGACCGGCTTGCCGCTGAGTTGCAATGAACCCGCCGTTTTGCGATCGGCGCCAAAGATCAGCCGCGCCAGTTCCGTGCGCCCGGAGCCGACAAGCCCCGACAGCGCGAGAACCTCGCCTTCATGCAAATCGAAGGAACAGTCCCGCACCAGCACGCCGTCGCATATGCCTCGCACCGCCAGAGCGACCGGGCGACGCGCGCCGGGCGGGCGATGATCCTTCTTGTAGAAAGCCGACAGGTCGCGCCCGACCATCATCGACACCAGACGCGAGGCGCTGAGCTCGCGGCGCTCCAGCGTGCCGACAAAGCCGCCGTCGCGGAGCACGCTGACGCGGTCAGCAAGCTCGTACACCTCCTCCATCCGGTGACTGATATAGATGATGGCGATGCCTTGCGCCTTCAGGCCGGCGATGACCTCGAACAGACGGTCGGTCTCGCGCGACGTGAGAGACGTCGTCGGCTCGTCCAGCACGATGATCCGCGCATCGGTCGACAACGCGCGCGCGATCTCGACCAACTGGCGCTCGCCGAGTGACAGCCGCGCTACCTTGGTACGCGGCGAAAACGAGACGCCGAGGCGATCGAGGATCGCTTCGGCGCGTGCCACGGTCTTGCCAACATCCACGAAGCCGAACCGCCGGGGCTCGTTGCCGAGGAAGATGTTCTGCGCGACGGTGAGGTTGGGTGCCAGCGACAGCTCCTGATAGATCACGGCGATGCCATTCGCACGCGCCTTGATCGGATCTCCGGTCGCAACCAGCTTTCCGTCGATCAGGATCTCGCCGCCCGAATCCGGCCGATAGGCCCCTGACAGCACCTTCATCAAGGTCGACTTGCCCGCGCCGTTCTCACCCATCAGCGCATGCAGCTCGCCGGGAAATGCGGTCAGGGAAACGCTCTTGAGCGCCTGCACCGGGCCGAACGTCTTGCTGATATCGCGCATGTCCAGCATGGGCTTGGATGTCGGCTTGGCGCTGGGCATGTCAGCCATCCTGTCCCGTCGCCCGCGCTATGCGCACGTTCACTCCGGCATTCTCCAGCATGCGGGCGGCGGCGTCGCTCAGCGCCTCATCCGTGATCACGGTGCCGACGCGTGACAGCGGCAATGAGACATTGCGCGCATGGATCGAGAACTTCCGGCTGTCGGCCAGCACGATGATCTGGTCTGCGTTCTGGCTGAGCTCGATAATCGAACGCACCATCAGCGGGTGAGACTCCAGCAGGCCCTCGGCCGCGATGCCCTGGGCGCCGACGAAATATTTCGACGCATAGAACTGCGGTGCATGGTGCGGCGAATAGATCACCCGCGGCTCGCGGTGCAGATCGCCCCCCGCCACTGTCAGGCTGCAGCACCCGTGGTCGCCGAGATAGCCGGCCAACGGCATCGAATTGGTGAAGAGGCGGATATTGCGGTCGGCGAGCTTCACGCCGAGGTGGAAGCAGGTCGAGCCACCGTTGACAATGACAGCTTCGCCGTCCTGCACCATCGTGGCCGCGAGTTCGGCGATCTGCAGTTTGGCTTCCACCGCCAGGTCGCGGTTCTCGTCATAGGGGCGCGCGAAAGCGGTGCCCGCCTTCGACGCCACGTCAAGCGCCGAAACGCCGCCGTAGACCTTCCGCGCGTTGCCCAGTTCATCGATCTTGTCGATATCGCGTCGGACAGTCGCCGCTGAAACGCCGAGGCGCTCCTGCAATTCGCGCACTGACGCGAACGGGCGATCGCGCAGCAATTCCACGATCAGCCGCTGGCGGACCAAATCGTTCAATGAATTTCCTCCGGGCACCGCGCTTCAGCGTCTTGATCTAACTTACGCACCATCGGGCAGAACGCAAGCAATTTTGATCGAAGACAATCATGACGCGCCGCAATACGATTGGATTGCGTCTCTCGATGATTGACTTTTATCGTTGTTTGCCCTGAATGGATTTCGTCCATCGTCCGTGCCGCACAGGAGAATTCCATGTCAGACACACACGCTGCAGCCCGGCTCGCGAACCTTTGGGACGACGCCAAGGCGGCGGCGATGAGCGAGCCCGAGCGGCTCGTGTACCGTTCCAACATCCTCGGCTCCGACAAACGCGTGACCAATTACGGAGGCGGCAACACTTCATCCAAGATCTGGCAGAGGGATCCGCTGACCGGCGAGCAAGTCGAAATTCTGTGGGTGAAAGGCTCCGGCGGCGACAGCGCCACGATCAAACGCGACGGCTTCGCCACCCTGTACATGGACAGGCTGCGCGCGCTGAAACGTCTCTACCGAGGACTCGAGCACGAGGACGAGATGGTCGCCTATCTGCCGCACTGTACCTTCGATCTCAATCCCCGGGCGGCTTCTATCGACACGCCCTTGCACGCCTTCGTGCCAAAGCCCTTCGTCGACCATATGCATCCGGACGCGATCATCGCCATAGCGGCGGCGAAGGACTCCAGGATGCTCACGCAGCAGATCTTCGGCAACCGGATCGGCTGGCTGCCATGGAAACGGCCAGGCTTCGAGCTTGGCCTCTGGCTCGAAAAATTCTGTCGAGACAACCCCGACGCCAACGGCGTCGTGCTGGAAAGTCACGGGCTCTTCACCTGGGGCGATACGCCGAAGCAATGCTACGAGACGACCATTGCGACAATCAACCGAGCTATCCAGTGGTTCGAAGACGAAACCGGGCACAAGGCGGCCTTTGGCGGAGCGGCGGTCACATCGCTGCCCGCAGACCGGCGGCGTGAAATCGCCGCGAGATTGATGCCGAAGATTCGCGGCATGATATCGGGCGGAAGCTACAAGATCGGCCATTTCGACGATTCCGATGCTGTTCTGGAGTTCGTCAACTCCAACAACCTGCGGCCGCTGGCAGCCCTCGGTACGTCGTGCCCCGATCATTTCCTGCGCACAAAGATTCGACCACTGGTGATCGAGTTCGACCCGGCCAAACCCGATGTCGACGCTGTGCTTGCCCACCTCTCCAATTCGGTCGCCGTCTATCGCGCGGACTACCAGGCCTATTACGACAGGTGCAAACGCACGGCTTCGCCGGCCATACGCGACCCAAACCCGGTGGTTTACCTGATGCCCGGCATCGGCATGTTCACTTTCGCCGCCGACAAGGCGACGGCGCGCATTTCCAGCGAATTCTACGTGAACGCGATCAATGTCATGCGCGGCGCCTCGGCCGTCTCCTCCTATGTCGGTCTGCCCGACCAGGAAGCTTTCGACATCGAATACTGGTCGCTCGAGGAAGCCAAGTTGCAGCGCATGCCGAAGCCGAAATCGCTGGCAGGACGCATCGCGCTCGTCACCGGCGGCGCCGGCGGTATCGGCAGGGCGACCGCCACGCGGCTGCTGCGCGAAGGCGCCTGCGTTATCATCGCGGACATCGACGAGGCCTCGCTCGCGGAGGCCAACGAGGAACTCGGCGCCGCCTATGGCAAGGATTGCGTGCAGCCGGTGAAGCTCGATGTCACCGAGGAAAGCGACGTCGCCGCTGCCTTCATCACCAGTGTTGTAGAGTTCGGCGGTATCGACATCGTGGTGTCCAATGCCGGCATCTCATCGTCCGCATCCATCGTGGACACCAAGCTTTCCATGTGGAACCGCAACCACGATATCCTAACGAAAGGCTATTTTCTGGTCTCGCGCGAAGCGTTCCGCTATTTCATACAGCAGCAGATCGGCGGCAATATCGTCTTCATCGCATCGAAAAACGGGCTCGCCGCCTCGCCCAATGCCGCCGCCTATTGTACGGCGAAGGCAGCCGAAATACACCTCGCCCGCTGCCTGGCGCTCGAAGGCGCGGAGCATCAGATCCGAGTGAACACGGTAAATCCGGACGCAGTGCTGCGCGGCTCCAAGATATGGACCGGCGAATGGCGAGAGCAGCGTGCTGCCGCCTATTCGATGCACCCGGACGAGCTGGAAGAGCACTATCGCAAGCGGTCAATGCTCAAGCGCTCGGTGTTCCCGGAAGACATCGCGGAGGCCGTCTATTTCCTGGCTTCGGACATGTCGGCCAAATCGACCGGCAACATTATCAATGTCGACGCCGGCAACGCCCAGAGTTTCACGCGCTGACCGGTCACTCGCTGTCGCTCGCCATGCTCCGTCTGCATGCTCCAGACAAAAAGATGCCGTGCCCGAAGGACACGGCAAGTTTCAGGGAGGGTGAACCGGCAGACTTCCGATGCATGCGTACGATCCCGATCGTCGGCAAGGCGCGATCTGAAAATCAGCAGCGGCGCATCGCAGCGGTCACCATTTCAATGCGGCCGTGCGCACGGGATGATCCCAGAGCGCAGTGGTCTCGCTATCGAGCAGGCTCACGGTCAGCGAGCATCCGGCCATATCGAGCGAAGTGACGTAGCTGCCGACCAACGAGCGCGCGATGCGCAGGCCGCGCGCCTCCAGCATGCGGCGCGCCGCGTTGTACATCAGATAGAGCTCGATTGTCGGCGTCCCGCCAAATCCGTTAACGAGCAGGAGGGCCTCAGCCGCGTCGCGCGCGTCGAGATCCTGCACGATGGCTGTGGTCATCTCGTCCGCGATCGCGTCGGCACGCGCCAGCTTGACGCGCCGACGTCCCGGTTCACCGTGAATACCGACCCCGATCTCCATCTCGTCCTCGCCAAGCGAAAAGGTCGGCGTGCCCGCGGCCGGCACCGTGCAGCTCGTCAGTGCCACGCCCATCGAACGGGTTCGCGCATTGACGCGCTCGCCGAGTGCGACGCAACCCTCGAGGTCGAGACCCTTCTCGGCGGCGGCGCCCACGATCTTCTCGACGACCAGCGTGCCGGCGACGCCGCGGCGCCCGATGCTGTGCGTGGAGTTCTCGACCGCGACGTCGTCATCCGTCACGATGGTGACGACGCGGCCCTCGGCGATCTCGGCCGCCATCTCGAAGTTCATGCGATCGCCCGCATAGTTCTTCACGATGAACAGCACGCCGGCATCGCCTGCAACGGCCTGCGCGGCCTCGACGATCTGGTCGGGCGTCGGCGAGGTGAACACCTGGCCCGGACAGGCCGCATCCAGCATGCCGTAGCCGACGAAGCCCGCATGCAGCGGTTCGTGTCCGCTGCCGCCGCCCGAGACCAGCGCGACCTTCCGCGGATTGAGCTCGCGGCGTCGGATAAATTTCCGCTCCGCGCCGAGCGCGACGAGATCGGCATGCGCCGCCGCGAACCCATCGAGGCTTTCTGCAAGCACGCTTTCGACCGAATTGATGAATTTTTTCACTCTTTCCTCCCCTCTCCGTCTCTTTGCGCCCCGCGGCTATTTTTCCCGCATGATGGCAACGAGCCGCCGCGCGAACTCCTGCAGCAGCGCATCCAGCTCGGCGTTGCGCTTGGAACTGCCGAGATCCGGCAAATGCAGCATCAAGGTCCGCTCATGCGAGCCTTCGGTCAGCCGGCCAATCCGGCGCGGATGCGCGCGAGCGTAGGCGCGCAGGAAGGCGGCCTTGGCTTGCGGCGGAAAGTGGCAGACGTCGAAGATCGTGCTGAGATGCTGCACCGGGATCGGCACCGGATAGGCCGGATTGCTGATCTGGCTGACGAAGCTGCGGTTCTTGCCCATGGCGTGGGCAAGACGAAGCCGCATGCCCGACGGGCGGCTCTCCAGCACCTCCTTGAAGATGCGCTTGTAGACCGCAACAGCGCCGGCTTCAGCCGGTTCATCGGTCGCCGTATCAGCCAAAGCTGCCTCCGCTGCTCAGCCGATCCATGGTCTGCTTGATCTGCGCGAGCGCAGACGTGGTCACGGACAGCTCGCGCATGCCGCAGTTCAACAGCGCAGGCAGGCAGCGCGGGTCGCTCGCCATATCGCCGCACAGGCTCACGCTGATTCCGGCGCGCCGCCCATGCTCCGCGGTCCGCGCGATCAGTTCGAGCACAGCCGGATGCAGGGGGTCCATCAAGGGGGCAAGCGCTCCATTGGAACGATCGCAGGCCAGCACATATTGCGCGAGATCGTTCGAGCCAATTGAGAAGAAGGCGGCCTCGAAGCTGTCGATCGCCAGAGCCGCTGCCGGGACCTCAACCATGATTCCCAGCTCCGGAAGCATCGCGGCAATGCCCTCGGCCTGCAAGCGCTGCACCGTGTCGGCGAACAGCTTCCGCCCCGCCTCGAGCTCATCGGCACAGGTGACCATCGGGAACATGACCTTGAGGTTGCCACGCGCGGCCGCACGCGCCAACGCGCGGAGCTGGACGGTGAAAATCTCGGGCCGCGCCAGGCACAGCCGCAAGCCGCGAACGCCAAGAAAGGGATTGGCCTCGCCGTCGATCGTAAATCCCGGCACCGGCTTGTCGCCGCCGGCATCGAAGGTGCGGATCGTGACAGGGCGCTGCCCGGCCCAGCGCAAGACCGCATCATAGGCTGCGAACTGGGCCTCCTCGTCGGGCAGGCCGCCCCGCTCGGTGAGCAGAAACTCGGTTCGCATCAGCCCGATGCCATCGGCATATTGCGCATCGGCATGCGCGAGATCGTCGACGTGCTGGATATTGATGAACAGCTTGATTCGCTCGCCACGCCACAAGGCCGTCGGCCGCCGCAGGATCGCGCGGGCGGAGGCCCGGCTCTTGCGATGGATGTCGCGCCGCTTCTCGAACAGGCGAAGCTGCTCAGCATTCGGGTCGAGCTCGAGCGTTGCGCCTTCGCCGTCGAGCAGCGCGGTGGCTCCGAGTTCAGGCACGGCGCCGAGCTGCACCACCATGGGAATGCCGCGCGCACGCGCCAGCATCGCGACGTGGCTGGTCGGACTGCCGCGCAGCAGCGCGAGGCCCCCGCCACCAGACCAGTCGATCTCCAGGAATCGCGACGGCGGCAGGTCATCGGCGCAGACCACGGCGCCGCTCGGAATCGTCAGCGCCTGAGCGCCGCCGCCGCGCAGGATCGTCATCACACGATCGCGCAGGTCCGCGAGGTCGGAGGAGCGTGCCTTCAGATATTCATCCTCGGCGGAATTGTAGTCGGCGATCTGCGCGTCGAGCGCCGAGCGCCATGCGACGTCGGCAGCATCGCCCTCGCCGATCGCCGCGAATATCCCTTCGATGAAGTCCTCGTCCTCGAGCAGTGCGACCTGGAATTCGAGAATCTGCGCGGCCTCGCCGCCGGCCATCGCCGCAAGCTCAGCGATCTGCCCGCTCGCAGCGTCGATGGCCTTGCGAAGCGCGAGCGCTTCCTCGACCAGCGAACCCGCAATCCGCTCCCCGCTCGTATCCGCACCGACGCGGACGAACGGACCATGGGCAAAGCCGATCGAGGCAGTCCTGCCGCGGTAGGCCAGTGCTGCGGCGCCGCCCTGCATGTTACGACACCTCGTCCGGAAAATCGGTTTCGATCAGCTTGACCATTGCCGCAACGGCCGCCTCTGCGTCACTGCCTGCCGCTTTGATCTCGATCGTGCTGCCGTGCGCCGCACGCATCGCCATGATCTTGGCGACGCTCTTGGCATTGATCCACTCGGCCGCGCCTTCGACCCGGACAGAAATCTGGGCTTGGAACTTCTTGGCAAGCTTAGTCAGCTTGACCGCCGGGCGGGCATGCATGCCCACCGCATGCACCAGCCGCACGTTGCCGCTGAAGGTCTGTCCGTCCGCTTTATCCAGCATCGTCATATTCCATCATCGCTTCGCCGACGTCTCAGTCGGCAGAGAGTTCCTCGGCCACGGCTTTCACTTGGGCCAGTGTGCTGCCACCCGCCGCTTCGGTCGCCGCCATCACGGCGCCCTCGACGATCGGCGCGTTGCATACGACAACGTGATCGCGCCGCGTGGGCTCCAGCATTTCGACCGCCATCTCGCTGTTCGTCTCGGCGCCACCGAGATCGACCAGGATCGCGACACCCTTGGCGGACCAGGCATCATTGATGGCGTCGATGATCGAGGGAACGCTGGTGCCGAGCCCGCCGTCGGGATTGCCGCCGCAGAAGGCGACCCTGACCTCGCTGCCGACCATCTGCCGCACCATGTCGGCGGTACCCTTGGCGATGTCCCGTGAATGCGAGACGATCACGATGCCCACGGTTTCACTCATTACTTTGCCTCCAGGCTCGCGCAGACCGCCTGCACAAGAACGCAGCTCGACCGCGCACCGGGATCGATATGTCCGACGCTGCGCGCTCCGAGGAACGAGGCCCGCCCCTTGGTCGCCAGCATCGGCGCGGTCCGCTCGACGGCTTCGTTCGCGGTAGCGCGAACCCGTTCGATCAGGTCCGGCTGGCCGGCCGCAGTCTTCAGTGTCTCCAGCACCGGGACGAGCACGTCGAGCATGGTCTTCTCGCCGGCGTGCGAGCGGCCGCGCGCGCTGACCGCGTTCACCGCGCTGCCAAAGACGTCAGCGAGATCCTCGGGCAGATGCTTGTCGTGCGAGAGCGCTTCGCCGGCCGCCAGAAACAAGCTGCCATAGAGCGGCCCCGAGGCGCCGCCGACGGTCATCACCAGCGTCTTGCCGATCATCTTCAGCGCCTCGTCGAGCGGCTGCGCGGAGATCGCATCGAGCTTGCCGAGCACGGCCTCGCAGCCACGCTTCATGTTGGTGCCGTGGTCGCCATCGCCGATCGCCTGATCGAGGCTGGTCAGCTCCGGCGCGCTGGCGATGACCTGCTCGGCGGCCACCTTGACCAGCGACTTGAATGTCTCGGCTTGTATCGACATCGCGAACAATCCTTTCAATGGGCCGGCGCAAGAACGCGCTGCCCTGCAGAATCGAAGCAGAGCGGGTGCATCAGATGCAATTCGACCTCCTGACCGGCCTGCAGTGGCTGATGCGGATCCGCAAGCGTCACCAATGTCTCACCCTTATAGTCCAGATGGACATGATTCTGCTCGCCGAGGTGCTCGACCCTGTGCACGCGACCAACCATCTGCCCGCCATTGCGCGCGCCGATCCGCAGGTGCTCGGTGCGGATGCCGACCGTCTCGGTTCCAGGCGGGATCGCGACGTCGGACAAGAGGCGCGCGGGCAGGAAGTTGATCTGAGGCGTGCCGAGACGCGAGGCGACATAGCTCGACGAGGGGCTTTCATAAATCTCCCGCGGCGTGCCGCACTGAAGCAACTGGCCGTCCCTGATCACACCGATTCGGGACGCCATGGTCATGGCCTCGACCTGGTCGTGGGTCACGTAGAGAATGGTGGCGCCGAGCTCGAGTTGGATCCGCTTGAGCTCGAGACGAAGCTCGGAGCGAAGCTTGGCGTCCAGCGACGACAGCGGTTCGTCCATCAGATAGATCGAGGGATCGCGCACGAGCGCACGGCCGATCGCGACGCGCTGCATCTCGCCACCGGAGAGGCGGGTTGCGCGGTTGTTCAGCTTGCTTGCGATATGCAGCAGCTCCGCCGTCCGCTCGATGCGCTTGCGAATGACGGGTTCCGGCACGCGCCGTGCGGGCGAGCGCAGCGGAAACGCCAGATTGTCGTAGACCGTCAGATGCGGGTAGAGCGAATATTGCTGGAACACGAACGCGATGTCGCGCGATCCCGGCGGGTCACGGGTGACGTCGCGCCCGTCGATTATGATCGAGCCGCCGTCCGGTCTCTCCAGCCCCGTGATCAGCCGCAGCGTCGTGGTCTTGCCCGCGCCGCTCGGTCCGAGCAACACCAGGAACTCGCCGTCGTTTACCGTCAGCGAGAGCTCGCGCACAGCCTCCACCGCGCCGAAGCGCTTGGTGATGTTGCGTAAGGCGACGTCAGCCATGATGCACACTCCCGTCATTGGCGGTCCGGATCGCAAGGCCACTTCCGACATCGAACAGCACCAGCCTCTCCGAGCTGAACGCGAGCCCCACCGTCTCGCCGATCCGCACCGATGCGCTGGCGGGCAGCCGCGCCGCGACGCGGCCGTGGGCGGTATCGACGGTGACGATCTGCGTGGTGCCGAGATACTCCGCGCCGAACACCTCGCCGCGGACGGCAGCCGCGTCGCTGAAGCGGATGTGCTCCGGGCGAACCCCGAGCGCCAGTGGCGCGGGCGCGCAATCCTGCCGAATTTCCGGCACCGCAACGCGCGCATCATGGAAGGCGATGGTCCGGTCGCCGGACTTGAGGCCGCCCTCGAAGCGCAGGAAGTTCATCGACGGCGAGCCGATGAAGTCAGCGACGAACATGCTCGCGGGCCGGTCGTAGATCTCCTGCGGTGAACCGATCTGCTCGACGCATCCCTTGTTCATGACGGCGATTTGATCGGCCATCGACATCGCCTCGAGCTGGTCGTGCGTGACATAGACCGTGGTGGCGCCGATCCGCTCGTGCAAATCGCGCAGTTCGCCGCACATCAGATGGCGAAACTCGGCATCGAGCGCGCCGAGCGGCTCGTCCATCAGAAACGCCTTCGGTCGCCGCACCATGGCGCGGCCGAGCGCGACCCGCTGGCGGTCACCGCCCGAGAGCTTCGATGTCTTGCTGGACAGCAGATGCTCGATCCGCAGCAATCGCGCCGTCTCCTGCACCCGCGCGGAGATCTCTGGCTTCGCCATGCCCTGGCACTTCAGGGGAAACGCAATGTTCGCCGCGACGTTCATATGCGGATAGAGCGCGAACAACTGGAACACGAAGGCGATGTCGCGGGCGGCGGCACGGCGAAACGTCACGTCCTCACCGTCGAGCAGAATCCTGCCCTCGGTCGGCAGCTCAAGACCCGCAATCATGCGCAGGGTAGTGGTCTTGCCGCAGCCGGACGGGCCGAGCATGGCAAAGAAGGCGCCGTCATCGATCGTGAAGTTCGAGCCGTGCACGGCCGTGAACTGATCGAACGACTTGCGCAGGTTTTCGACGCGGATTTGTGCCATGTCACCCGCTACTCCGGAAAATGGCTGACGATGACATAGCCGACCGTACCGGCGAGGATCGTCACGAAGGAATAGCTGTAGAGATCCATGGACACCGGTTGCACCAGCATGATGATGCCGCCTCCGATCAGGGTCATCGTCGCGGTCTCCCAGGGCCCGCGACGGAGCCAGCGGGACATTCCGCTCTTGGCAACGGCAGAACCGCTCATTTGCGCACAGCTCCGAAGGTGATGCCGCGCAGCAGATGCTTGCGGAGCAGCACGGTGAACAGGACGATCGGCACGACAAACAGCGTGGTCGCGGCGGCAACCGCCGGCCAGTCCTGTCCGCCCTCACCGATAATGAAGGGAATGAAGGGCGGCATGGTCTGCGCCTCGCCGCTGGTCAGCAGAACCGCGAAGGCGTATTCGTTCCACGAGAAGATCAGGCAGAAGATCGCGGTGGCGGCGATCCCCGTGACCGCCTGCGGCAACACCACCTTGCGCAGCGCCTGCAGCCGCGTGTAGCCGTCGACCAGGGCAGCTTCCTCATACTCGCGCGGGATCTCGTCGATGAACCCCTTGAGCAGCCAGACCGCGAGCGAGACGTTCACGGCGGTATAGAGCAGGATCATGCCGAGCCTGGTGTCGGTCAGATTGAGCTGCCGGTACATCAGATAGATCGGGATCGCGACGGCGACCGGAGGCATCATCCGCGTTGACAGGATGAAGAACAGGAGATCGTCCGCCAAGGGAATGCGGAACCGCGAGAAGGCGTAGGCCGCGAGCGTGCCGAGGAAGACCGCGAGAAACGTCGAGCCGAAGCCGATGATCAGCGAGTTGACGAAGCGCGGCACGACCTTGGACGGTCCTGCGATCACCATGTCGCGCTGGCGCACCAGCTTGTCATACCAGGTCTCCGGCGGCGGCAGCTTGGCGATGAAATCCGGCGTCTGGCGGGTGCGCACGGTGAACAGGTTGACATAGCCTTCCAGCGTCGGCTCGAAGATCACCTTGGGGGGATAGGCGATGGCGTCGCTCTGCGACTTGAACGCGGTGGCGACGATCCAGAGCAGCGGCAGGATCGTGATCACGGCGTAGAGGATGACGAGGCCGCCGGCCACGGCCTTCGAACGGGGCGATGCCTCGACGATGGAATGCGCGGTGGATGTGGCGACGGTCATCGTTGCTTCACCTTGTTGAGCGCTTTGACGTAGATGTTGGCGGCACCGAACACGGTGACGAACAGGATGATGGCGAGCGCGGACGAATAGCCAGTGCGCCATTTCTCGAAGGCGGCGCGCTTCAGCGTGATCGAGACGAGCTCCGTCGTCGACCCCGGTCCGCCGGAGGTCAGGAGGTTGACCATGTCGAACATCTTGAAGTTCTCGATCGCGCGGAACAGCACCGCCAGCATCAGGAACGGGACCGTCATCGGCAGCGTGATCGACCAGAACTGCCGCCAGGCTGAGGCGCGATCGACTTCGGCCGCCTCATAGATGTAATCGGGAATGGAGCGAAGCCCGGCGAGGCAGATCAGCATGACGTAGGGGGCCCACATCCAGGTGTCGACCAGGACGATGGTCCAGGGTGCAAGCGAGACCTGACCGGTCATGCTGAACGCGCTCGGCGGCACGCCTGTGAACAGACTTATCAGATAATTGAACGGCCCGATCTGCGGCTGCAGCAGCAGGGTCCAGAAGTTGCCGACCACCGCCGGCGACAGCATCATCGGCAACAGGAGGATGGTGGTCCAGAAGCTGTGGCCACGGAACTGGCGATTGATCAGCAGCGCGAGGCCGAATCCGATGATCACCTCAAACGTGACCGACCAGATCACGAACTGCGCCGTAGTCTGCAATCGGAGCCAGACGTCTTCGTCGCTGAGAATATCGGTGAAATTGTCGAGGCCGACGAAGCGCAGCGGCAGATAGGACATGCTGAGATTGAGACTGGTGAAGGACAGCCGGATCATCCACACCAGCGGAAAGATGTTGATCGCCAGCAAGAGCGCGATCGTCGGTGCCACGAACAACCAGGCGATGGCGCGGTCCGATAGGCCGCGCACGCGGCGCGCGGTACGAGACCTCGCAGGCTCGCCCATGCCGGCGACCGTGGCATCATCAGGTTGAGAGATCGTGGTCATCTTGTCCATCTGCGGGCTGGGACGGTTTCCCCGAGACACTCCGCTCGGGGAAACCCGGTTCGCTTGATACGGCTCGTCTATTGTGATGCGACCTGCTTGCCCTGCTCTTTGAAGACCTTGGTCCAGTCCTTGACCAGCAGATCGAGGGCCTGCTGCGCCGTACCCTTGTCGGCGACGACGTAGTCATGCACGCGCTTCTGCATGTCGAGCAGCAACTGCGCGTAGGATGGCTCGGCCCAGAAGTCCTTGACGATAGCCATCGACTCCAGGAATTGCGGAGCGAATGCCGCGCTCTTCGGGAAGTCCGGCGCGTCGACCACGGCCTTCAAGGCAGAGTAGCCGCCGAGTTGCCACCAGCGCTGCTGCACGGCGGGCTGCGCGAACCACTTGATGTAGGCGAGCGCGTCATCCTTGTGGTCGGAGGTCGCGACCACCGAGATGCCCTGCCCGCCGAGCTGGGTGAAATGCCCGCTCGGGCCAGCCGGGTTGACGAAGAAGCCGATCTTGTCGCCCCCGACATTCGGATCCTTGTAGAGGCCGGGGAAGAAGGCGAACCAGTTCATCTGCATCGCCACCTGTCCGGACTTGAAGGCGTCGAGCCCCTCCTGCATGTAGGCGTTGGTCATGCCGGGCGCAGTGCAACACTTGTAGAGTTCCTTGTAGAACTCGAGCCCTTTGGTCGCCTCGGCCGAGTTGACGACGCCCTGCATCTGATACGGCTTCTTCGGGTTGTCGTAGCTGAAGCCGTAGTTGTAGAGCACGTTGGTCACGCCCATGGTGATGCCTTCGGAGCCGCGCTCGGTGAAGATGTAGGCGCCATAGACTTTCTTGCCGTCGATCTCGCGGCCCTGGAAGAACTCCGCGATCTGCTTCAACTCGTCGTAGGTCTTCGGCGGCGCCAGATCGCGGCCGTACTTGGCCTTGAACGCCGACTGGATCTCTGGCCGCGAGAACCAGTCCTTGCGATAGGTCCAGCCGACCGCGTCAGCCATTGCCGGCAGCGCCCAATAGTTCGTCGAGTTCTTCGGCCACTGCGAATAGCCGACCACCGTCGCCGGGACGAAGTCGTCCATCGAGATCTTCTCCTTGGTGAAGAAGTCGTTGAGCTTGACGTACCACTTGTTCTCGGCGGCGCCGCCGATCCACTGGCTGTCGCCGATGATCAGGTCGCAGAGCTTGCCGTGGGAGTTGAGCTCGTTGAGAAAGCGATCCGCATAGCTGGTCCAGGGGACGAACTCGTATTTCATCTCGATGCCGGATTGCTTGGTGAAGTCCTTGCCAAGCTCGACCAGCGCGTTGGCCGGATCCCATGCCGCCCAGCACAGCGTGAGTTGCTTGCCCTGGGCCGCAGCTTCGCCTCCGCCGAATACGCCCAGCAGCGCCGCCCCTAGAACCGTGGTGGCCGCTGAGCTTCTTAACCAATTGAATGTCCGCATATCCGTTTCCTCTCTCGTTGAAGCATCTAACCCGCTCGGCGCGCCCTGCCGGAACGACGCCGAGACCCTGAAACCGAGTTGAGGAGCGATGAGTGAAGGACGATATGGACCGCTTCCGGAGACGGCTCCGGAATGGCTTGGGCTCCTCCTACACATCGGCTCGATGCGCGATGTTTAGTTTTTTATGTCACTAAACGTATTACTAAATTTTTTTCGCCGTCAAGCGGGTTCTCGCGACCTTGGAGAAATATTTGCGACGCTCGCACGCGCAACTTGCATGCTCGCAGCGCAGCAAAATGTGGAATTCTGTCAGAAGCACGCTTGCCGAGTTGGCCCGGCGCAAGCAATTTCGATCTTTCTGAATACCAGAACACGTGCCTCATTGTCATTCTGATGTTTAGTAAGTTACGTTACTGAACGTTTAGCAAAGCGATTGTGAGCGAGTTTCGGCTAGGCGAGCGAACCCCAAGCGAGGCGTGCGAAGGCTGTCGCGGCAAAGCGCGCAGGGTGAAGGCGGATCGGGACCACGAGCGACGACTGGACAGGCCACGCGCACGACCGAAGGCCGCGATCGCGAGCCAACGCCGCCAGCCGACGGGTTCACCGAATGTCAAGGCTGCACCGAGCGTGACGGCGAGTGGCAGCACCTGAATGATTGCCGCAGCATTCGCCAGAGGCAAGTTCACGATCGCCACCAGCAACAATATCGTTCCGGCGACTTCGCCAGCCACCCGAAGCACGACCGGCATCATCATCAGCGCCCGTAGCGGACGCAGCGCCCGCTGAAGCCAAGCAAGCGCTGCGATCAGCACAATCGCGAACAAGCCACGCACTAGCAGGACTTGGCCAAAATTCATCTTGGCCGACACCGCCTTAGTGATCGCGTCGTTTATATTGAAGGTCGCCATGGCAGAAGTCATCAGCAGGCTTCCGCGAGCATTGGGGAAGGTTCAAATCAGTTTCGACTTCACGATTGACTTTATAGACGACCGGTCGTATTACAACAATATGATCGGTCGTCTATACGTCATGCACTTTACCGAGGAGAGTTTGTATGAAGCTGATAGGCACCTATCTATCGCCCTACGCGAGGCGGGTCGCAGCGGCCCTGATCTCTCGCGGTCTGCCTTTCGAGCATGAGGCCGTGAACGGCTACCGAGAGTTCGAGACCGCAAGCCGTTATAATCCAGTGGCGAAGGTACCTTCACTCGTGCTCGATGATGGCGAGGTCCTGATCGACAGCACCGCCATCCTCGACTACCTCAATGAACTAACGCCTTCGGCGCCGCTGATCCCCGCCGGGTCGAGAGCCCGCCGGACGACGCTCAAGCTCGCGGCGATTGGTTACGGCGTCTATGAACAGGCCACCAGCCTTTCGTTCCGCGGACGCGAGGTCCCTGCGACCGAGGCCAAGCGCTGGAAGGCGCAGATCCTTGGAGGCTTACGCGCGCTTGACGAAGCCGCGCGCGATGGCGGACCACTCAGGGCGACGCCACTCGACGCGGCTGCGATCACCGCGATCGTAGCGGTGGAATACATCGCGCGGACGAACCCGGATTTGGAGACCCTTTCCGCAATCCCCGCCTTGGCCGAGCTTGCGGCCGAGTATCGAAACGCACCGCCCTTCGCGCTGACGAGGCCAGCCGCTTGAGGCGCATGGAGGAAAGCATGACTGATCGGATCGCTCTCATCGCCGGTGTTGGCGGCGCGACCGGCGCTGCGCTTTCGCGGCGCTTCGCACAAGGCGGATATCGTGTGGCGATGATTGCCCGCAACGCCGAGCGGCTCGCGGAGCTCGAGATGCAGATACCCTGTGCGCGCGGCTATCCTTGCGACGTCGCCAATCTTAACCGGCTCGGCGAAATTGTCGAGCGCGTGCAGACCGAGCTAGGGGCACCCCATGTGCTCATCCATAACGCCGTCGCGGCGACATTCGCCAAGATCCTCGATGCGTCGGTCGAGGATCTGGAGCGAAATTTTCAGGTGAACACCACCTCCCTGTTCTATCTGGTGCAGAAGCTCGCGCCGGCGATGATCGACCGCGGCGAGGGAGCCATCATGGTCACTGGAAACACATCGTCGTTCCGGGGCATCCCGATGCGCCCGGCCTTCGCGCCGACCAAGGCTGCCCAGCGCATCCTCGCGCAGTCGCTCGCAAAGGATTTGGGCCCGAAGCGCGTGCATGTTGGATATATCACCATCGATGCCGCGATCGACGCCCCATGGAGGAGGGACACCCTGCCGCTCCCGGATTGGCAAGATAAGCCAGTTGACCATTTCGCACATCCCGACGCGATTGCCGACGAGGTTTACCACATCGCGCATCAACACCCTTCCACCTGGTCGTTCGATCACGTCATCCGGCCTTTCGCTGAGAACTGGACCCTGAACTGACCATGCCGAAACCTAATCATAGGGAAGCACTACTCGACGCGGGCCTCGCGGCGTTTCATCACCGCGGCTATCATGCGACCGGTGTTCAGGAGATCGTCTCGTCGGCCGGTGTGCCGAAGGGCTCTTTCTACAGCCATTTCGAAAGCAAGGACGCCCTCGGCCTAGCGGCGCTGGCGCGTTACTGGGAGGACCGCGCCAAGGCGCGTGCCCTGCTGCGGGACACCAGCCTTCCCGGGCTCGAGCGGCTTGACCGCTACCTCGCGGCGCTCGGTTATAGCGAGGATGGCTGCCTGATCGGCAATTTCACGGCCGAACTCGCGCAACTCGACGCCTTCCGCCAGGATTTGTCACGCCTGTGGCGCCAGTGGACGGATGCGCTTTCCCAGTGTCTCGCGGATGGGCAGCGCGACGGCAGCGTGCGAACCGACGTGCCCGTCACCGAGCTTGCGCGCACGGTTCTGGCGCTTTGGGAAGGCGCGGTGCTCTCAGCGAAGGTCGAGCGCGGCCCCAAGCCGCTCAACATGGCACGTCGAACGCTGCGGCATTTGTTGGCGCCGTGACGCATAGCCGATCCCCGCTCCGTTTTGAACCATAGCTAATTCATGGCTGCTCAGGGTGCATTCCGGTCCTGATGTCGCGAGCGACGGCTTGGCAGGCCGCGCGCGACCGAAGGCGGAAGCGATCCCACACTTCTCGACGCTATGCTTGCTGGACAAGCGAATGCAGCGCCCTAACGGCCGCCTCCCGGCTCTCCACGGGGACAAACAGGCTGATCGAATGCGGCGACAACACGTACCTGTCGGGGACGATCCCGTGATGTCCGAGAACCTGCAATGCCTTGAACGGCAATTCCGACGAAACGGCGCCGACGCAAGTGAGACTGACCGAGCTTGAAGCCTCGCGCTGCTTACGCAAATCCTTGGCGTCCTGAAGCGTGCGCAACAGCGCGTCGAGCCACTCTGAATCCGAGGCCACAGTCATGCTGGTCTTGCCCATGGCGAAGTGTGAGGCGAGGAGTTGCGGCCACGACAGACTGTTTTGCTTGAGATGCTGAGCGAATTTCTCAAAGCCGTGATTGAGATCGCTGCAATCGATCTCCACATGCTCGACCCGAGCCATCGAGTTGACGGCGAGAACCTTCCCGTTTTCCATGCCCGCAACCTCTTTCATCACTTCGGTGCTGTGTTCAATGCCACCCCACTGCTTGAGAACCAGCGGCACATCCTGAGTTTGCGCCAGCTCTACGCTGCGAAAATGCAGGATCTTTGCGCCCCAGAAGCACATCTCGGACAGAGATGCGAAGTCCACTCGCCGCAGCGGCTGTGCATCCGGCACCATGCGCGGATCGGCCGAACAAATGCCGTCGACCTCTTTGATGATCTCACAGCGCTCGGCTTTGAGCGCCGCAGCCATCGCAACGGCCGTGGTGTCGCTGCCGCCCCGACCCAGCGTGGTGATTTCCCTCGTCGCCGGGTTCACGCCCTGAAATCCTGCCAGCACCACGACACGCCCACGTTCAAGCTCCTCACGCACCCGAATGGGCCGCACGTCCAGAATGCGCGCCGAGGAATGCGAGTCGTCGGTCATCACGCCGGCCTGGCTGCCGGTAAAGCTGATCGCGGGCACGCCGAGATCGGTGAGCGCCATGCTCATCAGGGACATGCTGATGCGCTCACCGGTTGTCAGCAGCATGTCGAGTTCACGGCGATTGGGAGCAGGGCTCACCTTATGAGCCATCTGGATCAATTGGTCGGTGGTCGTGCCCATGGCAGAGACGATCGCCACGACCCGATGACCACGGCCATGCAGCTCGGCGAGGCTGCTCGCCACCGCGCGAATTCTTGCCGGCGTTTCGAGACAGACACCGCCATATTTCTGCACGATGATGGGATGGCTACGCATCTAACCCTCGCTTGCCACGCCCATCGATCCGACACCGCCTATCCAGGTGTCGACGACTTCGAATTTCGGGTTAAGAGCGACAAGGTCCGCGCGGTAGCCGGGCGCGATCCGTCCGAGCTCGGAGTCAAGGCCCAGAAATACCGCGGGCGTCCGAGAGGCCATGATGAGGGCATCAGCAAGGGAGATTCCGAGCATCGCAACAGCGTTGCGCACCGCCTCGATCATGGTGAGGTGAGCGCCAGCGAGTGTGCCGTCGGGTCCGGTCAGGCGATTTTCCTGCAACGTGATCTGCCGTCCCTGCAGCATGAATTGCCGATACTTTGTGCCCACCAGCGGCATGGCATCGGTGACCAGCATCAATCGATCGCGCCCCTTGCAGCGGAAGGCAACCCGCAAGCAGGCAGGGTCGACATGGATGCCGTCGCAGATGATCCCGGCAAACAGCCGGTCATCACCCAGCGCGGCGCCCACCAAACCCGGCTCCCGGGCGTTCAACTGCGACATGGCATTGAACAGATGGGTCACCCCTGAGACGCCGCGATCGACCGCCTGTCCGATTTCGGCCGCGGTGGCGTCGCTGTGGCCGGCGGCGATCCGCAATCCGGAGCCGATCAGTTCGTCGATCATGGACGCAGGCACGCATTCCGGGGCCAGGGTCACAATGGAGCGGCCACGCTCGCCAAAGCTTTTGATGGCGGCGAGATCACGTCGATCGGGCACGCGTATCTCGGCTTCCGGATGGATCCCCTTGCGGGACCTGTTGAGGGCCGGACCTTCCAAATGAAAGCCGAGCACACCGGGAATTCCAAGGCACGCCCGAGCCGCCGCGGCCAATCGCTGGATGGCCTCGCTTCGATCCGTGATGAGGGTTGGCAGGCAGCCCGTGGTCCCGGCCCTGCGGTGCGCCGCGACGATGCGCCGAACGCCGGCCGCCGTTGGCTGCTCGTTGAGAAGGACGCCCCCGCCACCATTGACCTGAATGTCGATGAATCCGGGTGCAAGGATCGCATCTGAAGGAAGCTCGATTGGCGTGCGCGGCTGTGATTGCCCGAATATGATGCTTTCGATCCGACCGTTCGAAATCCCGACCGATCCCGGCCCGCGCATGACGATACCGTCAAAAATTTGCGGCGCAGCAATCGTAACAACGTCGGAAGAGGAGCAGTCGCCCATTAGCATTCATCCGAGAGTGGCAGTCACGGGCCCGTGAGACGACTGCCGTAACTCAAATATTCCCCCATCTAGGCATTGGGGGACCCGGACCGGAGTCCTCGCGTTAACATCCGATGGAAACGAAGGGTACCACGTATCTCGGAATTGACGGGGGCGGAACCCGCTGCCGCGCCCGGATAGAAGATGACAAGGGCAGGCTGCTCGGCGAAGCAAGCTCGGGGCCTGCCACGACGCGGATTGGCGTCGAAAAGGCCTGGCGCTCCATCATGGAGGCAACCGAAGCAGCCGCCGCACAGGCGGGGCTGGCTCGTAAGGATTTTGCCCGGATGCACGCCGGAATTGGCCTCGCCGGGCTTGGCCGCCGGGGCGCGGAAGCTGCGCTCAAAAACATTGCCCATCCCTTCGCGTCCGTTATCTTCATTAGCGACGGCTTGGCGGCCTGTCTCGGCGCCCATGGCGGGGCGAACGGGGCCATCGTGGTCGCCGGCACAGGCTCGGTGGGTGTCGGCCTGATCGACGGCCGCGAACTCCGTCTCGCCGGTTACGGTTTTCCGGTGTCGGACGAAGGCAGCGGCGCCGATATCGGCCTGCAGGTTGTTCGACTGACGCTACGGGCCGCGGATCGCCGCAGCGAATTGACCCCATTGCTTGCGGAGGTGCTGGGCGCATTCGATCATGACCCTTACCAGGCGGTGGCCTGGTCAGAGGAAGCCAGGGCCACGGACTACGCTGCGTTCGCGCCGATCGTGATGCGGCACGCCAATCAGGGCGATCCGGTCGGCCGTCGCATTGTCGAACGCGCGGCCGATGCCATTGGCGATCTGCTCGATCTGTTCCTGGCGAGAGGAATCGACCGGCTCTCGCTGGTGGGCGGGCTCGCCGATGCCATTGCGCCCTGGCTGACGCCTGACCTACGCGGCCGCCTGAAGCGTCCCGACGCCGACGCGGCGGCCGGCGCGTTACTGGTGGCACGAGGGCGGATTGACCTGTCCCATGGAAAAACTGACCATGAACAAGCTTCAAAGTTCAGCGTTTGACAGCGGATGGATCAACTATATGGCCACCGAAGAAGTCGATCCTCGCTTTGCCGATCTTGATGCATGGCCACTGGCGTCAGCGATGGAAGCCATGTGGGAGGGCCAACTTGCGGCCGTCGCCGCGATCGGCCATGCCCTTCCCGCGATCACTGCGGCTGCCGAAGCGGCCAAGGTCGCGCTGGGCGACCGTGGACGCATTGTGTATGTCGGGGCCGGCACCTCCGGCCGCGTGGCGGTGCAGGACGGCGCCGAGCTGATGCCGACCTTCGCCTGGCCTCGCGAGCGCGTCCGCTTCATCGTCGCCGGTGGAGACAGCGCGTTCGTCACCAGCATCGAGGGTGCGGAGGACGATGTCGATGCCGCGGTCGCGCAAATTGATGCCGCGCGGCTTACGCCGCACGACGTGGTGATCGCCGTTGCCGCCAGCGGCACCACACCATTCACGGTTGCGGCGCTGCAGCAGGCAGGCTCTTTCGGCGCCGTGACGATCGCTATCGCCAACAATCCCGGCACCACACTATTGGCATCGGCAAAGTTTCCGATCTTGATCGAGACCGGCCGCGAGCTGATCGCCGGCTCCACGCGGATGAAGGCGGGCACCGCGCAGAAGGTTGTGCTCAACCTGATCTCCTCGGGGATCATGCTGCGCCTTGGCCGGGTGTATCGCGGCATGATGGTCAACATGCCGCCGACCAATGCCAAGCTGAAGCGGCGCGCCGAAGCCATGGTGGCGCAAATCGCGCACTGCGATCCGCAGCACGCGGCACGCTCGCTTGAGCAGGCCGAGGGAGACATCAAGACGGCAGTTCTTCTGGCGTTGGGTGTCGATCGGGGTGATGCCGAGGCCGTCCTGAAAAGCTGCGACGGCAACCTTCGGCGCGTGTTTGCCGAGCTCGCCAAGGAACGCGATCGACATCCCAAGGTAACAGCGGAGCGCAAGCCAAGCGGAGCCGTCAAGTCGTGACGACATCCGCGATGGCAAACGAAATCGGCGAAAGCGCGGACGTTGTCGCTAGAATTGTCCGTAGCCGCGCCGCTACGCGCGACATCGCACAGCGAATTGGAATTGGCTCTGTCCCCGTGTGCGTCGTGTGCGGCCGGGGAAGTTCCGGGCATGCCGGGGTCTTCTTGAGATACCTTGTCGAGACACGCCTGCGCCTTCCCGTTTCAGCCAGCGCTCCCTCCGTGATCACGGCATTCCGCACGCCGTTGATGCTGCGCCATGCGCTGTTCGTCGTGATCTCGCAATCCGGCCGCAGCCCGGATCTTGTGGCGGCCACCAGGTCGGCGCGCATCGCGGGCGCCCGCACCATCGCGATCGTCAATGCGACGTCGTCGCCGGTGGCTGACGAAGCGGAGTTCGTCATTCCGATTGAAGCCGGGGAGGAGCACTCCGTCGCGGCAACCAAGACCGTGATCGGCTCGATGGCAGCCTGCGTCGGACTTGTTGCCGAGCTGGCGGAGGATCATGCGCTGCGGTCAGCTCTCGATAGGCTGGCCGAGCGCCTGCGCGGTGCGCTGGCGCTCGACTGGTCTGAGATTGCCGATGATCTCGCCAGGGCGTCGGCGGTGTTTGTGGCGGCGCGGGGCCTGGGCCTGGGATCGGCGCGCGAGATCGCGCTCAAGCTTTCGGAAATCCTGCGTCTGCCCTCAGTTGGTCTGAGTGCCGCCGAGTTGCAGCATGGACCGCGTGCCGCGCTATCGTCACGCACGCCGGTTGTCATGATGCGCCTCATGGATGAAACAGCGGCAACGGTGGACGCACTGGCAGAAGAATTGCGAGAGCAGAAGATCGCGCTGCATCTCTGCGGCGGACCGCATGGCTCGCTGCCCTGGCTGGCCGCGGACGACCCCGCCACCGACCCGATCACCATGCTGGTTCCGGCCTACCGGATGATCGAGCAGACGGCGCGCGCGAGTGGATTTGACCCAGATCGTCCCCCTCGCCTGAGCAAGATTACCGAGACGTTTTAATCGCCGACTATCCGTTGGCTAACGATCGAAAGCTGGCGCACTGCTGCGGCTTGAGTCGCTTGAGCCAGTTTTCCGCCTATCCCGACCTGAGCAGCGTCGCCGGATCCAACCGCGCGGCCCGCTCGGCGGGCAGAAGACCGAAGCCGATGCCGATGACGCTCGAGCAGGCGATCGCGATCAGCGCCATCCGTTCGTTGACCTCGATTGGCCAGCCGAGTGCAGTGGGGATGACGCGAGCGCATGCATAGCCGGCAAGGAGCCCCAACAAGCCGCCGATCGTGCACAGCAGCACCGCTTCCAATAGAAACTGCCAGCGGATGTCTTGTGGCCGGGCGCCGAAGGCCAACCGAATTCCAATCTCATTGATCCGTTCGGTGACCGATACAAGCATGATGTTCATCACGCCGATGCCGCCGACCAGCAGGGAGATCCCCGCAAGCGTGGACACTAGCAAGGTGAACTGTCGATAGGCCCGGTCGTGGGTCTGGGCGACCTGGATAAGGTTCTGAATGCTAAAATCGTCGGACTTGCGCCCCACGATCTTGTGACGTAGCCGCAGGACACGGGCAATCGCCGATTCTGCCGCCTGCATCGCCTCAGCGGATTCAGCCTTCACGAGAATCGTATGCACGGCATCAGGGTTGGCTTGGCTGCGCCCGACCGTGAAGATTTTCGCTGCTGACAACGGAATGAACATGACGTCGTCCTGGTCTCGGCCTGTGAAGTCCTGTCCCTTTTCGGCAAGCACGCCGATCACGAGATAGGAGGCGCGTTCAATGCGCAGGAAGCGGCCAAGCGGGTCCCTGTCCTTGAACAGTTCGCGCGCCACGGTGCGGCCGATTACCGCGACCTTTGCCGCCGACGTCACGTGATCATCGTTGAGGAGTTGGCCCTCCGCGAGCCTCCAACCTCGCGCTTCGAAAAAATCCGGCGTCACGCCCGCAACCAGGGTCGACCAGTTCAAATCGCCCGATACTGCCGTCTTTTGCTCACCGACGAATGGTGCGGCGATGACAATGTCCGGCACCTCGCGGGCGAGCGCCCGCGCATCGGCGCTCGTGAGCGAGAGGATGGTGCCCGCCTGTTGCCGCACGCCGTGTGTGAGCTGCGCGCCGGGCCTCACAAGCAACAGATTCGAGCCAAGCGAATTAATCTGCTTCGAGATTTCGGCACGTGCACCTTCCGCCACCGCAACCACGATCACGACAGCAGCAACACCGATGACAATGCCGGTCACGGCGAGAATGGAGCGCAGGATGTGCGCACGAAGGGACCGAAACGCGAGATGAACATAGTTGAGCGATCGCATTCGATGCCTTCGGCCAGTCAACATTCACACACTGTCGCAACGTCGGGAATCGCCGACGACGGCTCCGTCCCGAAGCCTGATCGCGCGACGCGCGCATGCCGCGACCTCGAGATCGTGGGTCACGAGCACGACGGTGAGCGCGGCGCGCTGCAGCTCGCGAAGGAGCGCGAGAATGGCATCACGCGTGCTTGTATCGAGTGCCCCGGTCGGCTCATCGGCCAGGAGAAGGTCGGGACCGTTGACGATCGCCCGTGCGACCGCAACCCGCTGTTGCTCGCCTCCCGAGAGCTGGGCCGGCATATGGTGGATCCGGGCGCCGAGACCGACCCGTTCGAGAACTGCTCGCGCGGTCGCAGCCGGATTCCGCAGTGGTTCGCGTCGGTAGAACAGGGGTAAGGCGACATTCTCGAGCGCGGTCAAGCGCGGCAGCAAATTGAAATTTTGGAAGACGATGCCGATGCGCTGATTTCGCAGCTCGCTCAGGCGGCTTTTTGACTGCGCGAATACATTTTCGCCGTGCAGAAGATAATGTCCGCGCGTGGGTTGGTCGAGGCAGCCCAGGATCGAGAGCAGCGTCGACTTTCCCGATCCGGACGGCCCCACGACGGCGACGAAATCTCCGCGATCGATCTCCAGACAGACATCCGACAATGCGCGAACGGTTTGGTCGCCGAACCGATGCAGCTTGTGGACGTGATCGAGTGTGACGAGCAAGCTCATACGCTAACCCCGGGCGGCTCCCGTTGTCAGGGTTTACTCCGGTAACCGACGGCGACCCGTTCGCCGACCTGAAGATCCGACGACATGATCTGGGTTAGCGAATCGCCGGTAGCGCCCAGTGACACGACGGTGGGCTCGAGATGCCCCGATTCGGTGCGAATCCAGATCAGCCCCTTCCCGGGGGCGTGATTGTCCGGGTGGTCACGGGTCGGGCGAAAACTCAGCGCGGCATTGGGAACGACCATCACGTCCTGTTGCTCCTGAACCACGACGCGGACGTCAGCCGTCATTCCCGGAAGCAACAAGCCATCGGGGTTGGGCGCCGAAATCATCACGGTGTAGGTCACTACGTTTTGCACCATCTGTGCCGCCTTTCGGATCTCGAGGACGCGACCTTCGAACGCGCGGCCGGGATAAGAATCGACGCTGAACAAGGCACGCTGCCCGGTTTGGACCGCGCCAATGTCGGCCTCGCTGACGGATGCACTCACGCGCATATCGGAAAGATCGCGCGCGATCGTGAACAATGTCGGCGCCTGCAGGCTCGCAGCCACCGTTTGGCCAAGCTCCACGCTGCGTCGAATCACGATCCCGTCGATCGGAGACTTGATGGTGCTCCGTTCTAGATCGAGCCGGGCCCGTTCGAGTGCGGCGCGCGCCGCCATGACTCCGGCCGCCCGCATCTGCTCGCCTGCCCTGGCAGCCGACACTTCCGCGGCGCGTGACCGGGCCGCCATCTGTGCGCGCTCGGCATCGCGCTGCGAAACAGTGCCGTTCCTGCTCAGCGTGTCCTTGATCTGAAGATCGCGCAGGGCGTCGTCTTGGCGCGCCTGCGCGCCTTCGACGGCGGCCTTAGCCTCCTCGTGCTGGGCCAGCGCGATCGCGAGCGCGGCTTCCGCTTCCTTGACCTGGACTTCAAATGTCGCGGCGTCGAGTGCAGCGAGCGGCTCGCCGGTCCGGACGCGGGAATTGTGATCGGCCATCAGTTTCGCGACCTGCCCCGAAAGCTGCGAGCTGACCTCGACCGTGTCGACCGCCTCGAGCGTTCCTGAAGCGGTGACATTCTGAACGACGTTGTCGCGGGCGATGCTGACATAGCGCAGATTGTCGCGATCATCCCCGATTGCAGAGACTGAATTGTCCGGAGCCCACAGCGGGTAGGTGGCGGCAATCGCCAAGGCTCCCAGCACGACACGCGCCAGAAGGCTTCGAGACAAGTTCGGCTGAGTGTCCGTGCGAATAGTGATCTCGCCGCGCTAGCTGATGCGGTGCTCCATTTTTGAGAACAGGCGTGGCCGCCTTTCGCTCTGCTTCGCGGGCGGCGCGAGACGGCTCAGAGAACCGAGACGTACGCGCGCCGCCGCGGGATGCGGTCCGAAGCGATCGCTGTCGACCGGATCAGGGTATGATGACCGCCGTATGCGGACTGTTGGCTGAGGGTGCCACCTTTCCAGCCGTGACTGGCGGAGGGGTCTTCAGGGTGCCGTTGCCGGGATTGGCATTTGTGTTGGGCTGCGTGAAGTGGTGCGTGAGCAACGACCCCATTTCGACCGCCGGGGTTGTGTGATCTGCACCGGACAGCGGGCTTCCCTGACCGGGCACGGTGTCGGCCGACCGTCCGTTGGTTTTGACGAACGGGTTGCTGGAGGTCGTCGTCAGGCCGCCAGCACCTACCGCCGTGAACAGGTGGTCGGAGGCCTGGCTGGGGCACGTGCCCGCAAGCAATGATACGCCTGCTGCGATGATTGCGAGTCTTCTCATCATCAACTCCTCTTCGTTTGCGTTCGCCAAGGCGCAAAGCCGGTCGGCTGCGCCGAACGCTTGAATGCAGTTGATCTCCAGCAGTTCCTAAATTTTTCGGAGAATGACGCGCGATGTTCGCGATCATGAGTGAGTTAGTTTCTGACAGAGAAGTCAGAATTGTAGAAATAGCGGACGGTCCTTTGCCGTCATCTGGTCGAGATTCACCCCTAATACGCAAACAGCTCGATCGGGTCACTGAAGCCGCGCACCGGAAATTCGCCGACGCGTTCGAGCTTGAAATCGCTTGCGACCAGGTCGGCGAATGCGCGGGACAGCAGTACGGTTCGTCCCACCTGCTTCGTGAGGGTCTCGAGGCGCGAGGCCATGTTGACCGCGGGGCCGATGACGGTGAAGTCGAGCCGCGTCCGCGAACCGATATTGCCGTACATGACGTCTCCGACGTGGACGCCGATGCCGAAGTTCAACGGCGCGCCACCGGCCTCGCGGCTCTTCGCGTTCAGGGCGGCCATGGCCTGACGCGCCTCGGTCACGGCATGCAGCAGGTTTGCGCAGGCCGACGGCTCGCTGAGCGGAAAGATGGCAAGCAGACCGTCGCCCATAAATTTCAGGATCTCGCCGCCGTGTCGCGCGATCGGCTCCGACATCGCGTCGAAATAGTCGTTCAACAGACCGATGACGTCGTCCCGCGGCCAGCTATCGGAGATCCGGGTGAAATCGCGCAGGTCGCAGATCATGATCGCGGCACGCACCGTGGTCCCGCTTCCGCGCCTTGTGGCGCCGGCCAGGATGAGCTCGCCCGCATGCGAGCCGACATAGGTTTCGAGCAGCGTACGTGCCATCCGGTTCTTCATGCGGATTTCGCTGACCATCGAGAGGATCGGCATCACGCGCAGCAGGCCCGCGATATGCGCGTCGTCGAAGCCGCCGGGGCGGTCCGTCGAGAACGCCACCGCATGCCGCTTTCCGAGCGTATGGTGCATCGGCCACGCCACATAATCGGTCAGGCCCTTCGACCGCAACTCGTCATAGACGCCATGCTTGCGGCCGAGTGCCGGATCGCGCTCGAGATTCTCCCGGATCTCGCTGGCGCCGTCCTGGATCTCCGCAACCGGACTGCCGATATATTCGGGGCGTTGCCGGACATCGTAGTCGACCCGCGTGATCGTGGCCTCCCGTATCCCGTCGACCCACAGGATCCGGGCGCCCAGCCACTGTGGATGCTGGATCAGGAGATGGAGGGACGCCCGCTTGATCGGAATCCCCACGCCCTGCAGCCGGAAACACAGCTCGGCAAAAATGTTGTCGACGAAGCGCTCCTCGCGCGTCTCGTTGGTCAGCCAGTGCACGACGTCGCTGTCTGAACCCCTGGCGGCGGAATCGATGTTTGGCGGCGCATTCATACCCTGCTCCTGAGCGGTGACCCGGATCCGGCGGTACCGACTATGTCGTGCTCCCGCTGGGCGACGTCAACACATTCCGCCGCGATTGTGCGCATCAGGTTGCAGGGACGCCGACGGCCGTCGGCCCCCGAACACCGCCGGCCGGCGGGCGTGACGCCCTACCGGCGGGCCTCGCTGTCCATCGCCTCGAGGCCACACCAATCGGCGATGAAGAGCGCCAGCGTCTTGGTCACCTTGCGCAGCGATTCCAGATCGACGCATTCGTCGAACGCATGAGGATTGCGGCAGTAGGGCCCGTAGACCAGCGTCGGACAATCCGCATAGAGGCCGAAGAAGCGCGCATCGGTGGTGGCCGCGAAGGCGTGCTCCTTGAGCTCGGCGCCCCACACCTCGGCATGGCAGCGGCGCAGCACGGCCTCTTGCTGCTCGGCACCGACCAGATGATAGCCCTCCGCCATGAATCCGGGATAGGAGATTCGCGGCGGGTGCGTCGCGAGGAATGGATTGCGCGCCGACACCTCGGCGATGAACTGCTCGAACTCGGCGCAGGCGCTCGCTGGGGACTGGCTGGGATACACCGCGACCCGCACCTCGAAGGCACAGGCCGACGGCGCACTCGATGTCCATTCACCGCCTTCGATGCGGCCGACGTTGAAGTTGATCGGATGGGGATGGTTCTGGAATGGCGGATAGTCCGCCTTTCGCGCATTCCAGCGCGTTTCGAGCTCACCGAGCGCCTGGATCAGCTCGATGGCATTGTTGATCGCGCCGGCTCCCTTGCCGAAGTCGCCGGAGGCATGGCCCGGCGCGCCGGCGACCTCCACCCGGATCCAGATCGGACCGATCTGTCCACGCAACAGCTTCGGCTCCAGCGGTTCGGGGATGAAGGCGGCATCGGCCGTGTAGCCGCGCACGACGCAAGCCAGCGCGCCGTTGCCGGTACACTCCTCCTCGACCACCGACTGTACATGCACCCTGGCGGCCGGCTGCAGCCCGAGGCGGTACAGCGCCTTGAGTGCGAACAGGTTAGCCGTGAGCCCCGACTTCATGTCGCCGGCGCCGCGGCCATACATCCAGCCGTCCTTGATCACGGGCTCATAGGGACCGTAGGTCCATGAGGTGGCAACGCCGGTCGGCACCACGTCGATGTGGCCGTTGAGGATCAGCGAACGGCCGGAGGCGGCTTTCGGGCGATGGGTGCCGACCACGTTCCACGACTTGTCATAGGAGATCGACACCGGTGAGAAGCCGGGGTGGTCGCGCATGCTGTCGGCGTCGATCACCCACTTGTCGATCGCAAGACCGAGCCCGGCCATCGCGTTCGCCATAATGTCCTGCGCAGCGGCTTCGTCGCCGCGCTGCGAGGGAATGCGCACGAGCTGCTGCAGGAACTGCACCTGTTCGTCGAACAGGGCATCGACCGCGGCAAGAATTTGCGTGGTCCGGGCGGTGTCGTGTTTCGCACTCACGGGAGAAATTTCCTCTCGACTCTTGTCGCTACAGTGAAGCCAGGACATCGCGGAGCGCCGCGATCAGGGTGTCGGCATTGTCACGCGAGAACACCAGCGGCGGACGGATCTTGAGCACGTTGGCGTTTGGGCCCGAGGCGCTGATCAGAACGCGGCGCTCGCGCAAGCCGTTGACCAGCCGCGTCGTGGTCGCCGCATCCGGCGTTTTCGCCGAGCGATCAGCGACGATCTCGACGCCGATGAACAGGCCGGCGCCGCGGACGTCGCCAATCTGCGGGAAGTCGCGGCCGAGTTGTTGCAACCCTTGGCGCATATAGGCGCCGACATCGGCGGCGCTCGCCTGCAACCCTTCATCCCTGATGATGTCGAGCACGGCAAGGCCTGCCGCAGCCGCCACAGGATTGCCGCCGAAGGTGTTGAAATAGCGCGCCCGCTCACCGAACTCGGCCACGACCTCGGGCCGGATGATGACGCCCGACATCGGATAGCCGTTGCCCATCGGCTTGCCGATCGTGACCATGTCGGGCGCAACGCCGTGGCGCAGGAATCCCCACATCGCATCGCCGGTGCGACCGAAGCCGGGCTGCACTTCGTCGGCGATGAAAAGACCGCCGGCTGCGTGGATGGCGTCGACCGCCGGCTTCAGGAAGCCCTTGGGCTCGGCCATCACGCCGTCGCTGGAGAAGATCGTATCCACGATTAGCAGCGCCGGCTTGATGCCATGCCGCTCGAGATCGGCGATCGCGGCGCGCACGTCACGTTCGAAGCGCTCCGCCATGTCGCCCGGCGCCGTGCGGTAGGAATCGGGCGCCGGCACGGTCCTGACATGGCCGCCGAGATGCACGAACTCGCCGAGCGATGGCGAGAATTCGGCAACCGCGCTGGTCAGGCCGTGATAGGCAAGGCTGGTCACGATGATGCCGGTGCCGCCGGTCACGTGACGGGCGATGCGCACGGCGAGATCATTGGCCTCGCTGCCCGTGCAGGCGAACATCACCTGGCTCAGCGCGGCAGGGAATGTCGCCGTCAGCGCCTCGGCATAGGAGATGATGGATTCGTGTAGATAGCGCGTGTGGGTATTGAGGATGCCGGTCTGCCGGGTGACCGCCTCGACCACACGTGGATGGCAGTGCCCCATCGAAGCAACGTTATTGTAGGCGTCGAGATATTTATTGCCGCTGGCATCATAAAGCCAGACGCCCTCGCCCTTCACGATGTGCAGCGGCCTCTCGTAGAACAGCCGGTAGGCGGTGCCGAGCACGCGCTGCCGCCGCTCGATCAGACGCTGCTCTTCCGGATTGAGCCGGGCGAAGTCCTCGGGAGTGAAGGCGTTGACCATGGCCATGTGCTTAACCCTCGCAATTGGATGAGACGAACCGCGCGAGATCGGACGCGGACAATCCGGACAGACGCTGCAGGCCCTGCCAGGCAGCATGATGGTTTCGCAGGATGTAGTCCCTGTTGTCGGGCCGGCTCGCGGCCCGCCATTCTGAGATGATGATCGACATCGCCACCCGTGCCTTGACCAGGACCGGAAGCACGTGGGCCTCATCAGCCTCGAGCCGCGTCACAGTGCTGTAGCCGCGCAGGATCGCGCCCGCGAGGTCCTGCCAATCGTCGGTCGTCAGGTGATAGGCAAGTGCCACGGCGAGATCATTGACGCGCGGCGCAAACACCATGTCGCCGAAATCGATGATGCCCACGATCTCCAGCGGCGATGCCGCATCGACCAGGATGTTGTGGGGATTGAAGTCGTTGTGGATGATCTGATGCGGCAGCGAGCCCGCCACCTGCGGAATTTCTCGCGCAAATGCATCGAGCACGCCGCGCACGAGTGGTTGCCGTTCCTCGCCGACATGGCCGACGAGGTCGGCAAGATCGAGGGTATGACTGATGTCCCAGAGCAGCTTGCCGGCGGGCGGACGCCCCTGGAAGCCGGCGAGCCCTCGACCGAGAACCCCAAGTACTCGTCCGAGATTGTGGTTGCGAGCGATCGATGCCGGCAGACGATAGAGCTGGTCGCCATCAAGATAGCTGAGCAGCCGCACCTTCCGGACCGCACCGTCTGCCAAGGACAGATCATGGCTGCGTACGCCTTGCAGGGTGGGAATCAGCCGCGGCACCGGGACATCCGGGGCCGTCGCCTCGAGATGCATCAGCGCACCATCCTGAAACGCCAGCGACGCCGGATCTTCGACGGGATTGGCGATCTTCAGCACGTAGGCATCGCCAGTCGAGGCGACGAGTTTGAAGGTCTCGTCGCGCTCGCTCGACAGCCGGGTCACCGAACCGGACAGGCCGTAGATCCGCGCGACCAGAGCCTCGACCTCGGCGAGCGGCAGCAGCGTCCAGTGCGACGACAGCACGTCGCTGGCCGAAGCGCGAGATTCACTCTGGATCGCCACGTCAATCATTCCGGCATTCCGACATACAATCACTAGGCGGTGACATGCGCTCGCGGCAGCCACGATAGGCTGCCGCGAATGCTGCTTGAGAGTCCAGTCTAGCTGTTGACGGCGTAGGCGGAACGATCCGCCCGGCCGAGCGCGACCTTCGTGGCGGCGGCTTCATCCTCGACCGGCAGGAACCAGATCGACAGGAATGCACCGCCGGCAATGAGCGCGAACAGCGCTGCCAGCGGCCCCCACTGGACGCCATAGGCGTGCGCCAGCCAGACACCGACCAGCGGCGTGGTGCCACCGAAGATCGCGCCGCAGAGCTGGAAGCTCAACGAAATGCCGGTGTAGCGCATGCGCACCGGAAATGCCCGCGGCAAATAGGAGGCGATCACCGCGTAGTAGGCGCCAATCAGAAAGGTCGCAACCAGGATGCCGATCGCAATATTCGCAACACTGCCCGACACCACCAGCATCATCATCGGAGCCGACCAGAGACAGGCCGTGCCGGTCGTCAGCAACAGCAGGCGTCGCTCGCCGATCCTCGTGGCAATATACGAACCGATCGGGAACGAAGCGAGTTCGACGATGCCGACCCAGGAGATGATATCGAGGATCTGGCTGCGCTGGATGTTCAGATAGGTCGTCGTGTAGCTGATCATCAGCGTGGTGATGAAATAGAATCCGGCGATGCCGAGCAGGCTCAGGCCGATGCCGAGCACCACCGCTCTCTTCCTGGTCTTCAGCACCTCGCGGACCGGAACGACGTCGTGGGACGACGCCTTGTTGAGTTGCGCGAGCATCTCGGGGCTTTCATTGACGCCGGCACGGATGATGAAGGCCACGATCACAAGCACGCCGCTGAGGATGAACGGGATGCGCCAGCCCCAGGACTGGAAGTCCTGTTGGGGCAGCGCGGACACCGCGCGAAACGCGAGCGTCGCCAGGATGAGACCGATCGGGCTGCCGTATTGCGGCGCGGACGCCAGAAACGTCCGCCATTTTGCCGGTGCGTGCTCGGTGGCAATCAGCACCGCGCCACCCCATTCGCCGCCGACGGCGACGCCCTGAACCAAACGCAGCAGCACGAGCATGACCGCGGCCATGATGCCGATGGAATGGAAGCTCGGCAGGATACCGATCAGCGTGGTCGCGATGCCCATCACGGCCAGCGTGATGATCAGGCTCTTCTTGCGGCCGACCTTGTCACCGAGATGCCCGAAGATCAGCGCGCCGAACGGCCGCGCCACGAAGCCGACGGCAAACGTCGCCAGCGAAGCCAGAACGCCCATGAAGGGATCTTTGGTGGCGAAGAACACGTCGCCGAACACCAGCGCGGCGGCCGTCCCATAAATGTAGAAGTCGTACCACTCGATGGCGGTCCCGAGAAACGCGGCCAATGCCGCCCTGATCGGCTGTCGCTCAACCATGCCCCTGCTCCTTCTCCCCAGTTCGTGCGCGGGTTTTGAACGTGTGATCTCCGGCGGTTCCTTCGTATGCATTTGATGCATGATGCGTCAAGATAATTTTGATGCATCAAATATCAGCAGGCTGGTTATCAAACAGGCGCGCTGATATAGCTTCTCGAAACATTGAATCGTGATCGGACTGATCCGCCGCGAGATAGGGAACCCCTTGTGAAGGACATGTTTTTACAGGTCGATCGCAGCAGCCTGTACGAGACCGTGTACTCGCAGATTGCCCTCGCGCTGATCGAGGGGCAGCTCCAGCCGGACGACAAGGTCCGGATCCGGGCTCTTGCCGATCAGCTCGGCGTCAGTGTCACGCCCGTGCGGGACGCCCTGCTCCGCCTCGTCAAGGAACGGGCGCTGGAGATGCGCGGGCTGAAGGACATCCGCGTCCCGCGGATGCGCGTCGATCAGTTGCAGGAGGTGCGGCTGATCCGGTTACGCCTGGAAGGCCTTGCTGCCCAGCTCGCCGCCTCGCGAATCGACCGCACCTCGGAGGTGATGCTGACGCGCATCCTCGAGGAGAACGAGGAGGCGCGAACCAAGGGCGATACCGTCACCGCAGTCAAGCTCAACCGCCTGTTTCACTCCAAGATCGCCGAAATCGCCGGCCTGCCCGTGCTGCACGACATGATCGAGAACATGTGGCTGCGGATGGGCCCGCTGATCGCGGCAGTCTATGTCTCTGGCGGACGGCCCATGATCGCCTATCACCACGAGATCCTCGACGCGCTCCGGAAGCGCGACCCTGCGGCCGCCGAAGCCGCCATCCAGGCCGACATCAATGCCACAGCGGAAATCCTGCTGCAGTCCGGGCTTCTGCTGTCGAACGAGCCGGCGACAAGTCACGCGGGATTGAAGGCGCTGGCTTGACGCTATATCCGCAAGCACGGCCTTTCTCGCAAGAACGAATTGCGCAGCGCGACCTTCGGAGCTGGTCCGCCGCAGATACTGTCGCGGCGCCTTGCCAAGCTCACGCCTGAACATCGCAACGAAAGCTCGCGAGCGGACGATGCGCGCGACGGGGTGATGACCAACGGTATTCTGAGGTGCGCTTCCTGCACCGTCAGCGGGGACATTCCCAAGTCGGTTGATCTCGCCAGACCACTATCCACTGGACTTCCGCGAGATGTTGGAAGACCTTAGCGTGTGGTGGCAGGAAGTGATCATGGACGTTGTCGAGTGGCTGCGAGGCCTAGGTCTTGAGCAATATGAGACCGCGTTTCGCGAAGCGGAAATCGGATTCGACGTTCTGCCTGACCTCACCGACGCCGATCTTGTCGAATTGGGCGTATCGCTTGGCAACCGCAAGCGTCTATTGAGGGCGATCGCCGCCCTGCGCAGAGCGCCGGTGCCGTCGGGCGAGCCGGGCCCGGATGAAGCCGAACGCCGCCAATTGACCGTGATGTTCTGCGATCTCGTGGGATCGACCGAGATTTCAGCGCGGCTCGATCCCGAAGACATGCGCGACGTGATCCGCGCTTATCAGGATGCGTGCTCGGGGGCGGTCGCCCGCTACGACGGCTTCGTGGCACGTTTCATGGGCGACGGCATCCTCGCCTATTTCGGCTTCCCGCGCGCGCATGAGGATGAAGCCGAGCGCGCAATCAGGTCGGGCCTCGATATCGTCGACGCCGTCGCAAAGCTGGAAACGCCGGCGCGACGCAAGCTCGCGGTGCGGATCGGCATCGCCACCGGCATTGTCGTGGTCGGCGATCTCATCGGACACGGTCCCGGTCAGGAACGGGATGTCGTTGGCGAGACGCCGAATCTGGCGGCGCGGCTGCAGGCACTGGCGGCCCCGGGCACCGTGGTGATCGCGGAAGCCACCATGCGACTGATCGGCCGGACTTTTGATCTGGCGCCACTCGGCGTTCATGCGCTCAAAGGATTCGAAACGCCGGTCCCGGTCTGGTCGGTGCTGCGCGATGCCCGGACCAGCACCCGCTTCGAAGCGTTCCGATCGCAGGGGCTTTCGCCCATGGTCAACCGCGAGCAGGAGACGGCGCTGCTGCGGGACCGCTGGCGACGCTCGCAGAACGGTGAAGGGCATGTGGTCCTCGTCTCGGGCGAAGCGGGAATCGGAAAGTCGCGCATCGTGGCCACGCTCGCCGAACACGCCGCCGCATCGCCCCACGTCGCAATCCGCTATCAATGCTCGCCGCATCATGTGAACAATGCGCTCTATCCGATCTTGAGTGAAATCGGGCGCGCGGCGGGATTGGTCGACGACGAACCGCCGACGGTGAAGCTCGACAAGATCGAAGACATGCTTGTGCGCCATGGGCTCGACGCTCGCGAGTACGCACCGATCCTTGCCGGGGCGCTTTCCATCCCTGCGGCTGACCGTTACGCCCCGATCGATCTGACAGCGGCGGAACTGAAGGAACGCACGATCTCGGCACTGGTCGTGCTCTTCACAGCGAGAGCCCGGCGCGTCCCTGCACTTGCACTGCTCGAAGACGTGCATTGGATCGACCCGACGTCACTCGTCGTGCTCGGGCGCCTGTTCGACCAGGTGCCGGCCCTGAGCGCGCTTATCGTCGTCACCGCCCGCCCCGAATTCATCTCTCCCTGGGAAAACCAGGCGAATCTGTCCGTCCTGAATCTCAGCCCGCTGCCAAAGGACGAAACGACTGCCATCGTTCACGGCGTGGCCGGAGGGAAAACGCTGCCGGCCCAAATCCTGGAGGAGATCATCGTCAAGACCGACGGCGTGCCGCTGTTTGTCGAAGAGCTGACAAAAACCGTGATGGAGTCCGGTCTGCTTCGCGAAGACGGCGACTCTTATCAGCTCGTTTCGGGACGAACGCCGATCGCGATCCCGTCGACCCTCCAGGACTCACTGCTGGCCCGGCTGGACCGGCTCAATTCGGTGAAGGACATCGCCCAGATCGGCGCGGCGATCGGCCGCGAATTTTCGCACCGCCTGCTCGAGGAAGTGTCGAGCATGCGCGGTGCAGCGCTCATGGACGCGCTCGACAAGCTGATCGCCGCCAACATCATCCACCGCAGCGGTGATCCGCCCGAGGCCGTCTACACCTTCAAACACGCGTTGCTGCGCGACTCCGCCTATCAGCTCATGATCCGCGGACGACGCCGCGACGTGCATCGCAGCATCGTCAGCACCCTCGAGACACGGTTTCCGCAGATCGTCGAAACCCAGCCCGAGATTGCGGCGATGCATCACGAGCACGGCGGCAACCCGGCACGCGCCGCCGATTATTATCGGCTCGCCGGCGGCCGCGCTGCGGCGCGTTCGGCCAACGTCGAAGCCCTCGCCTATCTGAATGACGGACTGCGCGTCATCGAGACACTGCCACCCGGCACCGAGCGCGACCGGCTGGAGTTGCAGGTGCAATTGCAGCGCGCGGGAGCCCTGCGCGGCACCAAGGGCTATTCCGCGCCGGAAACCGGCGAGGCCATCAGCCGCGCCTACACGCTGAGCCAGAGTGTCGGCGAGCCGGCGCAATTGCTGCTGACGCTCGCCGGCCTCTATGCCTACCACCTCGTCCATTCCGAGACGACTCGGGCGGGAGAGGTCGCCGAGGAACTGCTGACCCTCGCGCGGCAGCAGGGCGACACCAACTACATCATGATCGGGCTGCGCAGCATCGGATGCGTTCAGTTTCAGCTCGGATACCAACCTGCCGCGCTCGAACACTTCGAGCAATCGCTGTCGCTATACGATCCCGTGGCGCATGGTCCGCTCGCTTCCTCCTTTGGATTGGATCACAAGGAGGTCGCGGCCTCGTTCCGCTCGACCACGCTCTGGCTGCTCGGGCGGCCCGCTCAGGCGGAGGCCTCGCAACAGGAGGCTCTGTCTCATGCCGAGAGCCTGAAGCACCTGCCCAGCATTTGCCAAGCGCTGATCTACAGCGCGCTGCTTCGCGTGCTGGCGCGCGACCACCCCGGCGTCATCGAATCGGCCACTCAAGGGATCCATCTGGCCCGGCGTCTGTCGTTCGACCTGATGGAGCACGGCGCGAGCTTCTTCCTCGCCGCCGCGCGGCGCGGGCAGGTGCCGCCGGACGAATTGCTGCCGGAGATGCTGCGCGCTGCCGAGCTGTGGTGGGCGACGGGTGCCCGCCAGTACCAGGGCTATGTCCTGACTGTGATCGCGGAAACCTATCTCGACGCGAACCAGCCTGAGAAAGGCTTATCGATCGTGGCACAGGGCAAGGAGTTGCTCGAGGCAACTGACGAGCGATGGGCCGAAGCCGAGCTCTATCGCGTGGAAGGCATGTTGCTGCTCGCATTGCCGGAGCGGCGGATTGGCGAGTGCGAAGCCTGCTTGCGCAAGGCAATCGCCATCGCGCGCGACCACGCGGCGCTGGCATGGGAGTTGCGCGCATCGGTCGACCTGGCTCGCCTGCTCAGCGAGCTGGGACGCGCCGCCGAAGGCAAGGCGCTCGTGGAGGCGGTTTATTGCCGTTTCGACGAAGGCTTCGACAGCGTCGACCTCGCCGCCGCGCGCGCGATCCTGATGCCGCAGACCACCTCCATCGCCTGACCGGTCATTCCGACGCCACAAGGATCCTGCGTTCGACCAACCACGACACCATGCGCTGCCCGCGCTCACGACTGGTGTCCCGCGCCAATTGATGCCCAAGCGCCTCGAGGCTGTCGCTCTGTGCCATCCGCTCAAGCAACGTCTCGACCGCGACGCCGTCGAGATAGGCGAACGGGCGGGCAAGCGCCGGATGATGCAGGCCCTTACGCAAGGTAACCCGATCGCGTTCGATGATTGGCCCGTCGGCAATGCGAACGTCGTGCGACAGGCGCGCCCGTCCGGCGAACATTGGTGGCACCCGCAGCGGCATCGGCGCCGCCGAAGCTTGCGCCACGGCCGCGCGTTCGTGCCAGAAGCGAGCCGACGTCATGCCCGCCGCCGCCGCATAGTGACGCGCCGCTGCTGCGCGATGCCGCTCAACCGTGTCCTTCCGGGAATCTCGATAGAAGGTCATCGCGGCCCGAGCGTCTTCCGGACGTGTGAGCATGGTGTGGACCACGATCGCGGCCTGAAGGCCGGAATTCATTGCGGCCTGAACGCCCTGCGACGACAACGGATCAAGCGAGAAGCTCGCCTCCCCGATCCTGATCAAATTCTCCGTCACGCAAACGGCGCTCTGATGCGCCGTCGCTTCGTGAAACCGGACCCCACCTTCCAACCTGCCGCGCAAGCAGTCCGGCAACAGCAACGACTCCGAAAGCCGCGCGCGATAATCGGCTTCGATATCGCCCCGGCGCCGGCCGTGACATTGGTCGGCATCGACGAAAACCATCGCGCAAAACGCACCGTCAGGCCGTGGCGCGCCCCAGTACCAACAGGTCGTTCCGGCTTCGACGCGATTGGGGCCGGGACCCAGTGATGTATCCCGCCAATTCCCCGACAGCGCCACCGTTCGCGGGCCCGTCGGCTGATCCGTCTTGCGGATGTTGGAGTAGCGACCCGCGGCGTCGACCAGAAACCGGGCCTCGATCACCATGCTGCTTTCGCCTGCCTCGACTGGAACGAGCCATCCCTCAGGACCCGCACGCGGAGTCTTCGCCCTTGCCGGCTGAAGGATGCGTGCGCCGGCCTTCCTCGCCGCATCCAGGAGGATTGCGTCGAAGCGTCCGCGGTCGACCATCAAACCGAAGCGACCGGGCGGCGGTGATACATCTTCATCCGTGTCACCAGCCCACCGCAGCACGGATTTCTCGACCCGTACGAAGCCGGCTTGCGCGATCGCATCGCGGATCCCCAGGAGATCGAGGACAGTCCAGATCGACGGCGCCATCGCCTCGCCGATGTGCGGGCGCGGGAACGTAGTCCGCTCGACCACAACGACGTCGTGGCCGAGCCTCGCGAGCCGTGCCGCGAAGGCCGCTCCCGCCGGCCCGCCCCCGATCACGCAGACCTCGGCCGTTATCACGCGCGTCATGGCAGAGCCGGGGCATCGCCAGCAGCCCGGCTTTCGGGCGCCGTGGCACCACTGAAATAGTCAGGGCGAAGCACGGACAGCCTCACATAAGCCTGCAGGCAGTACTCGAGCCAGCCCCTGATGAAATCGCAAGCCGGCCGTCCCCGGGCGATCACCTCGTGATGGCAGCCGCCGCCGCAGAGGTAGCGCGCCCAGCAGGAGCGGCACGGCTCCTGCCGATCGACCAGACGTTCCTCGAGCCACTGCCGCTGACGCGCGCGGTCGACGCCCGTCTCGACATGCCCCATGGCGCCGGCCTCGTCATCGACGAAGCGATGGCAGGCGAACATGTCGCCATCGGCCGACACGCCGAAATACCCCGCGCCCGCACCACAGGGATAGGGGCGATGGGTACCGCGATGAATCTCGCGCAACGCGCTCGCCATGTTGGCGAACGGATAGGGCTGTCCGAGCGCCGCGCGGCGTTCGAATTCCCGCCCGCAGTCGATCATCTGCGCGAGTAGCAATTGGAAATCGGACACCGCGAGCTCGCTTCTGCCGGTCGGCGAACGCAGCACCGGGGAGAACCCGACGCTGGTGAATCCCAGCTCGGCGAACCCGTCCAGGGTTTCGCGCAGATCGAGATTGTCCGGCGTCACCGTGACTCGTGCCGAAATCTGCATGCACCGCTGCATCGCGAGCAGCGGCATCACATTCTCGATCGCCCGCTGATAGCTGCCGCGCCCATTCTTGAACGGCCGCAACCGATCGTGTACCGCCCCGATGCCGTCGAGACTGACCGTCACCGCAAATCGATGCCGCTCGAAGAACGCGCCGTCATCCGGCCGCAGCAGCGTGCCGTTGGTTGTGATCGAGAATTTGGCGTTGGCGCCCTCCTCCCGCGCCAGCCGCGTGGCAAGCTCGGTCGCGTCGCGGAGCAGGTCGCGTGCTGCAAGCGGCTCACCACCCAGGAACGAGATATGGAGCGTGTCCCCCCTCTCCGCATCGGCGAACAGCCGGCGCACCGCCGTTTCCGCCGTGCGCCATGCCATTTCCTTGGCCTTGCCGCCGAAGCCGCCCTCTTGCGCATAACAATAGGTGCAGCCGAGATTGCAGGCTTGCGCGACCGCAAGCGACAGCGACCGCAGCGGTGGATCGCGCGGCGCCGTCATGGGCCTCGCGAGCGGGCGCGACAACCCCATCGCTTCGCGCACGGCACCGGGTCCCAGCCCGGCCGCACGCAGCAGCTCTTGCCGGGTCTCCTCGTCGAGCGCGAACACCTGCGAGGCGTCGGCCAACAGCGCGTGCGGCCCGAACTCGGTGTCGAACAGATGAACGTCAGGCGACGTCGTGTCGGACAGGCTCGCCGCGATCATTGCTGTGGCCAGAATGGAATGCCGATGCCGTCCGCTGCGAGCTTTTCACCGACCTGCAGCAGCTCGTTCATTTTCAGCCGCGCGGCATTGACGAGCGGCGCCCCTTCCGTCATCCCTCCGCGCGCGTAATCCGCGTAGCCCTTGCCGAGGTCGCGCAGGATGTCCTGGTAGATCGCGAGCGCCGCAGCCGCTTGGCGGGGCGTACCGATTTCGACCCGTCGCAGATACGGCAAGGCCGGTTCAGCGCCCTGATAGGCCTTGAGCGCCGTCTCCACCTCACGGAAGCGGCTGTAGTGATCGACGCCGTCGCTGTCGATCCGTTCGGCGAGCTCGATCGCATGAGCGGGATAGATTGGAGATCGCAACGTCGCGATCACCTTCGAGTAGGCTCCATCGAGGAAGCCGCTGGGACGCTCGATGTTGATGAAGTCGTTCAGCGCGTCCGGCGTCAGGCGGCGCAAGGCAGCGTCGCGCCAGCCGCCCTTCCCGTCGGGCAACTTGTTTGCCGGGTGCAAAACCGGCTGATAGGACGCGATGAGACCGGCGTCGTGAAGCATCCACAGCAGCTCATTGACCCAACGCAGGTGCTGCATCTCGCAGGTGGCGATGATCATCAGGCCGCCGCGGATGAAGGTCACGTCGTCCTTCATCGTGCTCCAATGCGATCCCGCCGCCTCTTCTGAAGAGAGCAGCGAAAAGCGCGCATAGAGGTATTCGAGCGCGAGCGCCATCTCCATCGGGCCGAGCTTGTCGCGCAATTCGCAGGCGAGCTCTTCCGGGCTCGCGAACGGATTGGCATGCCTTTCACGCAGCGGGACATAGACCGAATCGATCTCCCGGTCGTGGAGCACGACGTTGAGGTTTTGCCACTCGTGATTGATCTGAAAGTGGTCGAACTGGTAGGGGCGGTTCTTGGCGATGGTGTTCGCTGCTTCCGCCGAAACGTCAGGCGAACGCTCGGCACGCAACCAGTCGACCCGCAGATTGGCCAGCAGCGGATTGGCGGCCTCGCCGTTCGGCAGCGTCGGCTCGCCGGGGTCGAGCTCCTGGAATACCGCGTCTGGATGATTGGAGGCCCAGTACATGCAGGCGCAGTCGCGAAAATCGTGCTGCCAGGGCGAGCAGAGGCTCTGCAACAGTTCACCCGGCAGATAGGCGCCGCTGATCACGCCGGTGACGGGGTCGGTGAAGTGCCGCCGCCAGCCATCGAGAACGACCTCGGCGGCGTCGGCCGCACCGCGCCGCTTCAACCCGATCTTCAGCGCGCCGGGCGCGAGCCCGCGCAGCAGTCGCCAGACGTAGAGACCGTCGAGCGGATAATCCGGATTATCAGGGTTGTGCAGGCGCATCGACAGGCGCTTGCCGCCCTGCTCGACCCATTCGAGATACCAGTCGGTGTGCGCGCCGAGCGTGCCGGCGGCCAGTTCGATATCGAGCAGCAGCCGCCTTGCGTCGGCGTTATCGGCCTGCAGTTCGGGATCGAACAGATAGTCGACATACCGGAGCCACGCGCCGTAGCGCTGGGGCTCGTCATAGGGTGCGCTGTTGTCGTCGCGGCCGACGAATTCGAAGACCAGGCCCGGGAAGAATCGGCGGTCGAAATTGCGAACGTCGAGCTCGAGACCCGGGTAGCAATTGCCGACGGCATCCTCGAGCCGCGTCACGGCCGGATTGCCCGGCACCTGATAGGCGGCGCGGGCGGTGAGATTGCGCGGAAATATCTTCCCCGATCGCTTGTCCATGGTTGTTGTCCTCACGCCTTCCGCAGCGGGCCCGACGTTGCGTCAGTCGCGGCCTGCTCGGCAAGCAAGTCGATGAATCTCATCAGCGTGTCGTAGTCACGCCAGGTCAGGGACAGCGCGTTCTCGTCGGAATCGCGCATGAAGGGCGGCATGCGCATGTCATGCAGGCCATCGCGCGACACCCGGGAGTCGCGGAAGCTCGGATCGGGAATCTTCCCCGGCGCTTCCTCAAATTGGGAGAAGCGGCCATATGGCGGTCGGATCAATCGTTGGACATGCTCCTTGCGGGTGCGCAGGAAATCCCGCAACGTGATCAGGTCGGTGAGCGGCGCATGCGCCGCCATCGCAACGGCGGAATAGGGCAATGGCAGGAACGGGACGCCATCGCTCTGCTGCGCCACCTCATCGGAATCCAGCAAAATCGGCGTGAGGTCGACATACGGCTTGTCGTCCTTTGTCATCATGCGTTTGTCGATCTGCGGCAGCCCGGGATAGTTCGGCGGCGGCGGATCGTTGATATTGCTCTGGATCGCCTTGTAGCGCACAGCGTCGAGATTCATCAGGCCCGCGGTCTCGAAGACGCGTGCGAACAGGTCGGCAATCTCGGCGCTGGTCTGTTCGATCGTTTGCTCGGATACCTCGACCGGAGGCAGCTCGCGATCGGCGAGATCGGCGGCCAGCGACGCGAAGGGCCGCCGGTCTGGCGCGTAGTCCGGCACGCCGGACAGCACCCTCGCGGTCGCGACGAAACGTGCGCCGGCGACGACGAGTTGCGCCGAGATGACGCCATCGCAGGTGTCGTCGACCACGCCCCAGGAGCGCCAATCGCCGACATCGGCACCGTCGTAAGAATCGCATGGCTGCGGATCAGTCTGCCCCGGCGCGTTCATGATGTAGGTCGACCACGGCGTGTTGGGGTTGAGGATGCGATTGCGCGCCGGCACGATTTCGTGGATCGCGCCGGGCAAGATCACCGCGGCGATGATGTCGCCGGGCTGCCCCGGCGACGACGGGCCCGCGATCGCATTGGGCGGTCCATAGACTTCGCCACGCGCCGGCGTGAAGCGGACGCGGATCTGCGACAGGTCGATGCCCATCGCCGTCGCCGGCGCCGGCTTGATCACCTGAAAGGCCCCGAGCGGTATCGGACGATCCGGATAGACCAATGGCTCCTGACCCGGCGTGTGCGGGCTGATGGCAAGCAATGGCTTGCGCTCATGGTCGGTGCCACTGACTTCGAGCCGCGCGATATAGGAGCACGCCGGAGATGCGGTTCGCCGCTGCGCCTTGCAGTTGGCCACGGTCACGTTGAACTGCAGATTGTCGATCGACGCCCCCAATTGCGCCAGCCGCGCCGGCGTCGCCCTCTCCTCGCGGACCTCGCCGTCGTGCGACGACTGCACCCTCAGCCACAGCTCGAAGAACGGCGCCGCAGGTCGGAGCTGATCGCCGTCCTTGAACCTGATGACATTGGGAATATACGGCCGAAGCGAGCCGTCGGCGCCGACATCCAGCGTGACGGAGGGCTTGATGACCGTTTGATGGGCTCCGTGCGTCGAGACGTCAGTGTCCCATTCGAACGCTTCCAGCGGATTATCGCTGCCGCCGACCCGCGCGATCGCGATCGGAGGCAGGAAGTACATTTCGACGACGCGGTCCATCCATCCCTCCCCAATGCATCGAAGCTAGTCGCCGCCGGAATAGGGCTCGCGCACGATGGGCCCCGGCGTGGGCGGCACCAAAGGTGGTTTGCGGCCTCCACCCTTCATCGCGACGGCCTGTTGGTAATGGAAGAAGCCATCGGGGTCGTACTTGCGTTTGATCGCCACCAATGACGAGTCATAGTCACCCCAATACGCCTTCGCGAAACCCCTCTGCTGGCGGCGCGGGTAGTTCTGATAGGAATGCCCGTTGCAGTAGGGCGCGTACATCTTCATGAAGTCGTCGAGGAACTGCTCGTAAGGAGCCTTTTCTTCCGGCGTGCGCCAGAACAGGCCAAAGAACGTGTTCATCAATACGTCGCGATGGATGAACGCGTTGGCGCCCTTGCGGACGCGGTTGATCTGGCCTCCATAAGGCTCGATCACGAACCAGCTCCAAGGGCACGGCGATTGCGCGAAGCGGTTCATGATTTTGCGCCAGTCGTTGAGGCTCAAGGGCCGCGAGACATAGGCGCTCTGCTTGTCCTCCATCACCGAGTTCGGCACGTCGGGGATCGGAAACGGCTTGTCGACGATGTAGCGATTCACCGCCAGATAGGTGTCGACCATGTCGACCTGGAGCTGAACGCCCTTGGTCGCCAGCAACGAAGACAGCGCGGCCATCCCCTCCTCGCGGCTTCCATGATAGGTGCCGCGCATCAGCATGACATTCTTGCCCTGCTGGGCGGTGACGATCACCATGTAGCCGAGTTGATCCGCAGCGCCCTTGGTCATGTAGTTCTTTTGCAGCTCGACGAGCGCGGCGGGCGCGTGCTCGATCGGCCACAGCAGACCGAACCCCCAGATCTTCCAGAGGTCGTGCAACTGGTAGGTCGCCTGCAGCACCACGCCGAAATTGTTGCCTGTGCCGCCCCTGATGGCCCAGAACAGATCCTGATTCACGGTTTCGCTAGCCAGCACGATGCTGCCGTCCGCGAGCATGACAGTTGCATCGATCAGATTGTCGCAATTCATGCCGTACTCGCGGGAGGTGAAGCCATAGCCGCCTCCCTGCATGTAGCCCGCGATCGCCACATCCTCGCAGGCGCCGCCCGGCATGTGCAACCGGTAGCCGTTGAGCACTGCATTGATGTGGCCGAACGTGGCGCCCGCACCGATCACCGCCCGCTTGGCCACCGCGTCGACGATGACGTAGTTCATGCGGCTCAGGTCGATCACCATGTCGCAGATGACCGAATAGCCGGCCGTACTGTGCCCGCCAGAACGCGTGATCGCCCAGAATTTGTGGCGCCGGGCGAATTTCAGGCAATGCCTGACGTCCTCGAACACCTCGCAATAGACGATGAGTTGTGGAAGGACCTGAAATTCCTGGCTAAAGACCTGCCGGGCGGCATGGTAATTGGGGTCGGTCGGCAGGACCACGGAGCCCTCGAGCTGCGATTGGAGCTCGGCGATCGCATCAGGTGTCGGAATGGCCGATACCGGTGAATGGGCCGCACGAAGGCCTGCGACTCTCGCCTCGCGGTGCCTGAGCTTCGCACTCTTCCACATATCGCTGCCTAGCCGATCGTCTTGCTATCTGGACGTTCAGCTCGCGATGCCGTCTGGAAGGCTGATCTTACGAATGGGGAAAACCCGCTGAAACAAACCGTCACAGTAACTAAACCTGGAGTTGCCATGAGTATAAATCACCGTCCCTGAAATATGTCGGATATCCAATGCCCGATCAGGCAATAAGTCAATCCGCTCACGGTTCTCCAACCGCTGAAATATTCCTGACACAATCGCACCGAGGGCAATTCGCGCGACTGACCAACTCTGCGACTTTCACCTGGACCGATTGTCCGTCCCTGGATTACCGTTGCCCGACAAGGCCTGCGCAGCGCCCCCAATACCGCGACGAAAGGCTTCGTCGAAAGTCACGCCGCGCATCTGCCACGTGTACGACTTGCCCTGCCAATCGATCCGCCATTGCGCGGCCCAGCCGAGATCATTGTCATCCCAGACCAGCCGTCCGACCAACGCGGTCTCGCCGCCCTGCGGCGCGACAATCGAGTTCAGTTTCGCTGACGGCACGTTACTGAGGCCGGCTGCGGTGATGTTCGATGCGGCGAGCGCGGCCACGCTCGGCAGAACGAAACGCATCCCGCGCTTATCCGCCGCCGCCGAAAGCGCGTCGCGCTGCAGGTCCGCCTGCGTGCCGTCGGCGGTGACGATGTAGTCCTTCGGGCCTTGCTGCATCTCGACGAAGACGCCGAGCATCGGCCGTTGCGCCTTCCACGGCTTCAGGCCCAACGTGGTCAGCAGGCCGTCGATCTTCTGCTCGTCAAATGTCACCGTCAGATCGAACGGGCGGTCGCGGGTGCCCTGTTCGTCGTGATGCGGCTTGCCGGCGTACTGGTCATGATAGCTGAAGTCGCTGACGAACTCCTTGGCCTTCGATTTGTACGCGGCGAGCCGTTTGTCGCTTGCGAGCGCCTGCTGGCCGGAGACCTTGATCAGCACGTCTTCCAGGCACGCGCCGAACCCGATGATCCGGTTTGGTTCGCCCTGGCCGGTGACGACGGTCTGCGCGCGGTAGAGATCATTGGCAGCTTGCGCCCTCGCCCCGCCGCAAGTGATCAGGGCTGCAGCAACCATCGCCCAAGCCATGCGACGCACGAGGATACCGATCAGATTCTGTCCCGTCTCAAGCAAGGCAGCCATGCTCACCTCCCGTGCGCTGAGTCCGCACAGATTGACCGCATTTGGGCACGGCGCCAATAGGTTCCGACATGGGCACCATGTTGCGCGCTGCGTTGCACGCTATGGCCACGCCCGGCCGGCCTGACATATGCTCAGAATACGCGACGACGCCGGAAGCGCCGTCCGAGACAAGAGTCCGCTACGGGAGACGTCCTTTGAAGTGCTACGAGTTGCAAGGCCCAGGGGGCGTTGATGCGCTTGCACTGGTCGATAAGCCGGTGCCGCAAGCCGGCCCCGGCGAGGTTCTGGTCCGACTGAAGGCGGCGACGCTCAACTATCGCGACCTGCTGACGGTCAAGGGCGGCTACGGCTCGCGCCAGAAATTTCCGCTGGTGCCGGTCTCCGACGGCGCTGGAGTCGTCGAGGCGGTCGGCGCCGGCGTGACGGGTTTCGCGCCCGGCGATCGCGTCATCGGCAGCTTCTTCGAGGACTGGCTCGGCGGCGCGCCGAGCGAGACACGGATGCGCGCGGCGCTCGGCGGCAGCGTCGACGGCGTGCTGACCGAATATCGGCTGTTTCCGGCACACGCGTTGGTGCGCACGCCGGATCACCTGAGCGACGTCGAGGCCGCGGCACTGCCATGCGCCGGCCTCACGGCCTGGAGCGCGGTGGTCAAGCTCGGTGACGTGAAGCCGGGACAGACCGTGCTCACCCAAGGCACCGGCGGCGTCTCGCTGTTCGCGCTGCAATTCGCCAAGATGTGCGGCGCCCGCGTCATCGCGACATCCTCCAGCGACGCCAAGATCACACGGCTGAAGCAGCTCGGCGCCGACGTCACGCTGAACTACAAGACGACGCCCGATTGGGGCAAAAAGGCGCGCGAGGTGACCGGGCGCGGCGTCGATCTGGTCGTCGAGGTCGGCGGCGTCGGCACGCTGAACGAATCGATCCGCGCCACCAAGATCGGCGGCACTATCGCCTTCATCGGCGTGCTCGCCGGTCCCGCATCATCCGACACGCGGCTGCCGCTGATGGTGATGCAGCAGCAGCGGCTGCAGGGCGTCACGGTGGGCTCGGTCGAGGACCTGCAAGCGCTGTGCGACGGCATCAGCATGCACGGTGTCAAGCCTGTGATCGACAAGGTCTTCGCGTTCGACCAGGTGAGGGATGCGTTCGCGCATATGGCGAGCGGCGCGCATTTCGGCAAGGTCGCCATCGCGATCGGCTAGCGCGGCGGCGACGATGCCGGCATCAAGACCTAACGTCCCGTGAACTGAGCCTTCCGCTTCTCGAGGAAGGCCTTGCGGCCTTCCTGCGCATCGGCGCTCTCACGGATCACCATCTGCACCTCGAGCTCGCGGCGGAACTGATCCGCATAGTTTGCGTGCTCGCTCGCCTCGAGCAACTGTCGCGTCGCGACCAGCGCCCGGGTCGGCCCGTCGGCGATACGCCGCGCCAGCACCTTGGCTTCGTCGAGTAATCTTGCATCGTCGACCACCTCGCGCACCAATCCCCATTCCTTGGCGCGCTCGGCCGACAGCGGCTCGTTCAACAGCATCAGGTCGAGCGCGCGCTGGCGGCCGATCAGCCGCGGCAGCAGCCAGGTCGAGCCGAGGTCGGGCACCAGGCCGATCCGGCTGAACACCTGGATGAAGCTCGCCGACCGGCCTGCGAGGATCATGTCGCCGGACATCGCAAGGCTGAAGCCGCCGCCGGCCGCAACGCCATTGACCGCGACGACGACCGGCACGCGACATTCGCGCAAAGCCTGCAGCGCCGGCCAATAGTGCCTCATCACGCCGACATAGATATTGTCGCCGAGCGATTGGAACGCCTTGAGGTTCTGCCCCGAGCAGAAGCCGCGGCCCTCCCCGGTCAGCACGAGTGCCCGCAGCCCGGCGTCGCTGCTCATCTCGCCGATCGCCGTCGCGAGATCGCCGAGCAACTCGGGCGTCATCGCGTTCAGGCTGGCGGGATCGTTGAGCGTCAGGATGCCGATACTGCCGTCCCGCTCGCGCTTCACTGCGGTCATTTTCCTCTCCCCGGAATTGCTTGTTGTTGCACTCACCGTGCCTTGCTTGGCATGCTACGCTAACGTCACCCACCCGCAACAAGAACAGCGAAAACAGCGCCATGTCCGATCAGTTCTCCAACTCGCAAGTGGTCCGCAAACCCGCCGTGACCTCGAAGGGCGGCATCGTCGCCGCGCAATCGCGCAAGGCGGCAGAGGTCGGCGCGGAGGTATTGGCAGCGGGCGGCGATTGCGTCGACGCTGTGATTGCAACCACCTTTGCGCTCGGCGTGGTGGAGCCCTGGATGAGCGGCGTCGGCGGTGGCGGCGCCATGGTGCTCTATCGTGCGCGCGAGAACCGCACCGAGGTGATCGACTACGGCATGCGCGCGCCCGATAGTCTGCGCATCGAGGACTATCCGCTGACCGGCTCGGGCGCGACCTCCGATCTCTTCCCCTGGGCCCGAGTCAAGGACGACCGCAACCTGCATGGCCCCGGATCGATCGCGGTGCCCGGCGTGGTCGCTGGCATGGAGGAGGCGCATCGCCGCCACGCCAGGATGCCGTGGAAGGACCTGCTGGCGCCGAGCGTGACACTTGCCGGCGAAGGCCTGCTGGTCGATTGGTGGACCACCGCGATGATCGCAAGCTCCGCCGCCGACCTGCGCCGCTATTCCGCCAGCGCCGCCGCCTATCTGCACGACGGCCTGCCGCCCAGCGCGCCATGGGGGATCAAGTCGGTGGTGCGGATGCCGCAGGACAGGCTGAAGGCGACGATGGCCCAGCTTGCCGCAGCCGGCCCGCGCGACTTCTACGAGGGCGATCTGGCACGCAGCATCGCAGACGACATCCAGGCCGCCGGCGGTGCATTGTCGGTGCGCGACCTCGCCGCCTTCCGCGCCCATCTGCGCGAGCCGCTGGCGATCCCCTATCGCGGCGGCACGGTCTACGCGACGCCGGAATTGACCGCGGGGCCCACCATGGCGCGCACGCTCGGCCTGCTGCAGAAGGCGTTCGAGCCCGCGCGCAGCGGCCCGGATGCCGCGGCTTACGCGGCCTATGCCGAGTCGCTGCAGGCCGCCTATCGCGAGCGGCTGAAGGACATGGGCGACGTTGACGGCCGCCGCTCGCTCGGCGCCGAGGCGATCGCTCCCTCCTGCACCACGCATTTCGCCGCGGTCGACCGCGACGGCAACATGGCAGCGGTGACGCAGACGCTGCTGTCGACCTTCGGCTCGAAATTCGTGACGCCGAACACCGGGCTCACCATGAACAACGGCATCATGTGGTTCGATCCGACGCCGGGCAATCCGAACTCGCTCGCCGGCGGCAAGCGCTGCCTGACCAACTACACGCCGGTGATCGCGCAGGCCGCCGATGGACGTCGCCTCGCCGCCGGCGCATCGGGCGGCCGCCGTATCCTGCCCGCGGTGTCGCAACTCCTGTCCTTCGTGATGGATTTCGGCATGGACCTCGACACCGCGATCCACCAGCCGCGGATCGACGCCAGCGAAGGCGCCGTCGTGATCGGCGACGTGCGGCTGCCGCAGGCGGTGCGCGATACGCTGCGCGGGCGCTTCTCCTACGAGGAGGCGCGCATCCAGACCTTGCCGATGAAGTTCGCCTGCCCGAGCGTCGTGCTGCGCGATGGTGCGACCAACAGCGGCGCCACCGAGACGTTCCAGCCTTGGGGCGATGCGGTTGCGGAGGCGTGAAGCGGTCAGAGCCATCATTGCTTTGTCGAGAAGCGCAAGCCGGCCCTTCCGGGCAAGGTCTCACAGGACATGCCGAGCCAGTATCCGTGGTAGCGGCCGTCGGATTGTATGACTTGAGGCCGCTGTCGACCCGATGGGACGTCACTACGCCGGACTGACGTGCGGCTGGATTCCGATTCTCAAATCAGACAACCACAGTGTCATCACCCGCGCATGCGGGTGATCCAGTATTCCAGAGACGCCGGGGCTAGAGCCGGAAGGCCGCCGCATACTGGATGCCCGCATGCGCAGGCATGACGACTGATAGGGATCGCATTCTCGCGGCGTGAGGTGCGTTTCGACGGCACTGCTCGATCATACCCCGAGCCGGTCCCTCACCCGACCCGTCAGCACCGCAGTGGTGACGCCGACGCGCCAGAAGGCGTGCATCGGGATCGGCTTGATGCCTGTGATCGGCATGTCGATCTCGGAATTGCTTCCGCCGATCAGGCGGCGGGCGAGCTGCGCGCCCATCGCGGTCGAGAGCGCGACGCCGCGGCCGTTGCAGCCCAGCGAGATCAAAAGGTTGTCGGCGGGCTCGTGCACATGCGGATAGTGATCGGCGGTGATGGCGAGGCGGCTGTTCCAGCCATGGGTCCAGGCAACACCTTTGAGCTGCGGCCACAGCCGCTCGGCATAGCGGATCAGATAGGCGACGTCGGACGGGCTGTTGATCCAGCGCATCGGGCCGCGGCCGCCCATCAACAGGCGATTGCGCTGATCGATGCGGTAATAGACCGTGATGTGGCCGCTCTCGTAGAGCACCGGCCGCGTCGGCATGATCGCGCGCGCGACCTCGTCCGAAAGCGGCGCAGTGCAGGCGATCGACGAGAACACCGGCACGATGCTACGGCGGAGCGCCGGCCAGATGTCGTCGGTGAAGCCGTTGGTCGCGAGCAGCACCTTATCGGCGTGGACGACTGCTCGCGGCGTCTCGATCCGCCAGCGGCCGCCGTCGCGGCCGAGCCGCAGCGCCGGCGTCTCGCCATGGACAGCCGCGCCCGCGCTAATCGCGGCACGCGCCAATCCGCGCGCGTAGCTCAGCGGATGCAGATCGCCCCCACGCGCATCCAGCATGGCGCAGAGGTAGCGGTCGCTGCCGGTCATCTCGCGCACCTCAGCGGCGTCTAGCAGCTTCACCGGCATGCCGCGTACGATGCATTGCTTCGCGGTCGCCGCGATCGCAGCGGCGCTGGCCTCGTTGTAGGCGGCGCGCAGCGTGCCGTTCTGCCGCGCCTCGCAGGGGATCTGGTAGCGGCGGATCAGGTCGTGCGTGAAGTTGGTGGTGCCGTAGGAAAATTCGATCATGCGGCGGCCGAGATCGGGGCCGAAATCGGCTTCGATCTGGTCGGGGTCGTGCTTCAGCCCGGGATTGGTTTGCCCGCCATTGTTACCGGATGCACCCCAGCTCGGCTCTTGCGCTTCCAGCACGGTGGCGAAGACGCCCTGCTCGGCAAGATGCAGCGCAGTGGAGAGCCCGGTGAAGCCGCCGCCAATGATCGCGACGGGGACGCTCGTTTCTGCGGTGAGCGGCGGCGTTGGCGTCGCCTCGACAGCGGTGTCGGCGTAGAGGCTCGGCGGCAGCGGCAGGCGGGTGGGGAGGGTCATGTTGCAAGCTCTCGTTTCACCTCTCCGGTAGGGAGAGGTCGACGCGCAGCGTCGGGTGAGGAGTTCAGGTCCCACGAGAGAGCGCAACCCCTCACCCGGATCGCATCTGTCGATGCAATCCGACTTCTCCCGCAACGGGAGAGGTGAACCTTTGATGCCTCACGATCCGACGTCACAATAGATCCCTCACAACGGGTGCAACACGCGACGCAAGAAATCCTGCGTGCGCGGGTGTTGCGGCTGGTTGAGGACCGACTTCGCCGCGCCCTGCTCGACGATGACGCCGCCGTCGATGAACAGCACGCGGTCGGCGACGTCGCGGGCGAAGCCCATCTCGTGGGTGACGACGATCATGGTCATGCCGTCGTCGGCGAGCTTGCGCATCACCGAGAGCACCTCGCCGACCAGTTCAGGATCGAGCGCCGACGTCGGCTCGTCGAACAGGATCGCCTTCGGCTGCATCGCCAGCGCGCGGGCGATGGCGACGCGCTGCTGCTGGCCGCCCGAGAGCTGCGGCGGATGCACGTCGGCCTTCTCGGCGAGCCCGACCTGCGCCAGCAACGCGCGGCCGCGGGCGATCGCCTGCTCACGGGGCTCCCTCTTCACATAGAGCGGACCCTCGATGACGTTCTCCAGCGCGGTGCGATGCGGGAACAGGTTGAAGCGCTGGAACACCATCGAGACCTGGGTGCGGATCGCCACGATCGAAGGCGAGTCGCGATCCACCCGCGCACCCTCGACGCTGATCTCGCCGCGGTCATAGCTCTCCAGCCCGTTGATGCAGCGCAGGATGGTCGACTTGCCGGAGCCGGAGGGGCCTATGATGCAGACCACCTCGCTTTTCGCGACCGACGCCGAGATGCCCTTCAGCACCTCGACCTTGCCAAAGCTCTTGTGAACGTCCTTCAGCTCGATCATTTGCGGTTCGCCTTGGTCTCGAAATGCCGAACCAACAGGATGAGCGGAATGCTCATGGTCAGATACATCAGCGCAACAAGCGTGAACACGCTGGTGTTCTTGAAGGTGGAGGAGGCAATCAGCTTGCCCTGCAGCGCGAGCTCGGCGACCGTGATCGTCGAGGCCTGCGAGGAATCCTTCAGCATCATGATCATGATGTTGCCGTAGGGCGGCAGCACGATCCTGATTGCCTGCGGCAGCACCACACGGCGCATGGTGAGCCACCAGCCCATGCCGATGGTCTGCGCCGCCTCGATCTGCCCCTTGTCGATCGCCTCGATGCCGGCGCGGAAGTTTTCGGCCTGATAGGCCGAATAGGCGATGCCGAGCCCGAGGATCGCCGCCTGCAACGCGGTGAGCGCGATGCCGAAATCGGGCATCACGAAATAAAGGTAGAACAGCAGCACGATGATCGGGATGCCGCGGATCACGTTGATCAGCGAGGCGCTGAGACCGACGAAAAAGCCGATGCCGGACACCCGCATCAGCGCCCATACCAGCCCAAGCACGGTCGACAGCGCCAGCGAGCCGACGGTGACGACCACCGTCAGCCAGACGCCCTGCAACAGGATCGGCACGAACTCGACGGCGTCACTGAAGAATTTCTGCATCGGCTCAAACGCGAGACGACATCGGAACGATTAGCCGGCTGTCGCGCGAACCCGTGATTGCGAGGAACGAAGCGACGAAGCAATCCATCCTTCCGCGAGCGCGGCGAAATGGATTGCTTCGCTTTGCTCGCAATGACGTGGATGGTACTGTGCAACCAAATGCCATCGGCGCTCTCACGAAGCACTGCCCTTCTGGCCCCACTTCTCGAGAATCCTTGCGATACTGCCGTTGGCTTTCAGCTTGGCGAGCGAGGCGTTGATCTTCTTGAGCAGCTCGGTGTCGCTCTTGCGGACGCCGATCGCGACCGTGCCGACGGTGACGGGCTTGTAGCCATCGACCAGGCGCACCTCGGCGAAATTGCCCTGCTGAAGATTGTAGGCGAGGATCGGATAGTCGGCGAAGCCGGCCTTGAGGCGGCCTGCATTCACGTCGCGCAGGATATCGGGAATGTTGTCGTAGACCTTCACCTCGCTGAACAAACCGGTCTTCTTCAGCGCATCGACGAAGGCGGTGCCGACCTGGGCGCCGACCACCGTGCCCTTCAGATCCTCCTGCGAGGTGTAGGCCTTGGTGTCGGTCTTCGGCACCACGAGGCCCTCGCCATAGGTGTAGACGGCGTCGGAGAAGTCAATCACCTCCTTGCGCGCCGCGGTCGCGAACATCGCGGCGGCGATGATGTCGATCTTGTTCGAGGTCAGCGAGGGGATCAGCGCCGAGAACTGCATCGGCTCGATCTGCACCGAAAAGCCGGCATCCTTGCCGATCTCGGTGGCGAGATCGACCATGATGCCCTGGATCGAATTGGTCTTGGTGTCGAGGAAGGTGAAGGGGATCCCGGTCGGCGTGGAGCCGACCTTCAGGACCTGCTGCGCCTCAGACGGCGCGCTCAAGGCAAGCGCAAGCGCCGCGATCGCGGCCTGGACGAGACGCTGAAACGACATCGCAACACCTCCCGAAGCTGACACCGGCGCCGCGTCGCCCGTTTGCTTTCGAGCTTGTTGTTGCGGGCAACGCCGTTCCGGCCTATTTTCACCAATATGAAATTGTGGTCACGAAATCGCGGCCAATGCAAGTGATTTTCATGCACATGAAGGAAGCGGCCCTGACGTGAGCGGCGGCAAGCGAATGCGCAAAGCAGCGGCAGGCAAGCCTGCGACGGCGCGCCGCGCGGCAAGGAAGCCGGCCGAGCCGCCGGTCGACCTCGCCGTCGGACGTCGCATCCGCGACCTGCGTCGCGCCCGGCAGATGTCGCTGGAGATGGTCGCCGCGCGCACGAAGCTGTCGATCGGCTTCGTCAGCCAGATCGAACGCGGCCTGTCGTCGCCCTCGTTGCGCGTGCTGGCGACGCTCGCCGACGTGCTCGGCGTCGGCATCGCCGCGCTGTTCGGTACCACGCCGAATGACGACACGGCGGCAAACGGCGTGGTCACGCGCGAGGCGCAGCGCGCCGAGCTGAAGCTGTGGCGCAGCGGTGTCTCGAAACAATTGCTGAGCCCGGCCGGCAGCGAGAGCCGGCTCAATCTGTTCCTGGTGCATCTCGCCCCGGGCGGCAGCACCGGCGACGAACTCTACACTCATGACGGCGAGGAAGCCGGCCTCGTACTCGAAGGCGAAATGACGTTGACCGTGGATGCCGAGACCTGGACCTTGAAACAAGGCGACAGCTTCCGCTTCGCCAGCCGGAGGCCGCATAGTTTTTCCAATCCGGACACCGATGCGAAGGCCGTGGTGCTGTGGGTGAACTGCGTGACGGCGGCCGGGTGAGCCGCCGACCTATCTCGCGACGTCGCGGCGAAAGCCGGGATCATTACCACAGGGTTGTGTTGTTTACGAAAGCTGCAGCCCCAGCGTCGCGCCATAACTCACATTCGTGGTTATGGGCCCCGGCTTTCGCCGGGACGACGCTGATGGGCGTTTCGCGCACCGTCATTGCGAGGAGCTCGCGACAAAATTGCAAAGCAATTTCGCGCTGGAGCGACGACTTGTCCGCCGAAGCCTTGGCGAAGGCGGAAGCAATTCATCGCTCCCGAGCGAAGACATGGATTGCTTCCTTCGCTCGCAATGACGGACTGGGTTAGTTAGTCCGATAACCCCCTCACCACCTCCTCGATCTTGATCGGGAATTTCCGCACGCGGATGCCGGTGGCGTGCCAGACGGCATTGGCGACGGCGCCGGCGCTGCCGGTAATGCCGATTTCGCCGACGCCCTTGATGCCGAGCGCATTCACATGCGGATCATGCTCGTCGACCGTGATCACATCCATCGGCGGCACGTCGGCGTTCACCGGCACATGATATTCGGCAAGGTTGGCATTCAGGATGCGGCCCGACCTGCGGTCCATCACCGCCTCCTCATGCAGCGCAAAGGAGAGGCCCCAGATCATGCCGCCACGGAGCTGGCTCTGCACCAACAGCGGATTGATGATGCGGCCGGCGGCGAAGGCGCCAACCAGCCGGGTCGCGCGAATCTGGCCGAGCGCCGGATCGACCTTCACCTCGGCGAACACGGCACCGTGTGCATGCATCGCGTATTGCGATTGCGCCGCCGGATCGGCCGCGCCGGTGCCGCTGGCCTCGATCTCGGCAAGACCGGCGCGCGCGAGGATGTCGGCATAGCTCTCGCTGCGATCATCGTCGTCGCGGCGATGCAGCCGCCCGGCGCGCGCGACCACGCCGGCGTTGCCGGCGCCGAACAGCGGCGAGCGTTCATCCGAGGTCGCGAGCTCGGCGAGCTTGGCGATCACGGCCGCGCCGGCATTGTGGATCGCGGCTCCAACGGTTGCAGTATGCGCCGAGCCGCCGGCGATGCCGGCATCCGGCAAATCCGACGAGCCGGAGCGGAATTCAATCTGCGCGAGATCGAGGGCAAGCGCGTCAGCCGAGATCTGGGTCAGCGCGGTCCAGGCGCCCTGCCCCATGTCGTGCGCGCCGCTCTCCATCACGCCGCGGCCATCGGCGCGGATCACCGCGCGAGCGTTGCCCTGGAACATCAGCGCCGGGAAGGTCGCCGTGCCCATGCCCCAGCCGACCAGGAAGCCATTCTCGTCGCGCATCTGCTGCGGCCGCAGCGGACGACGCGCCCAGCCGAAGCGTTCGGCGCCGCGGGCGTAGCACTGCCGCAGCGCCTTGGAGGAGAACGGCTTGCCGGTGGTCGGCTCGACCTCGGCATAATTCTTCAGCCGGAAGTCCAGCGGATCGATGCCGCAGGCGAATGCCGCCTCGTCGATCGCGCTCTCCAGCGCGATCGATCCGGTCGCCTCACCGGGTGCGCGCATGAACAGCGGCGTGCCGGTATCGATGCGCACCGCCTCATGCCCGGTGCGGATCGCAGGACTTGCATAGAGCGTGTGCGAGGCATCGGCGGCAGGCTCGTAGAAGTCGTCGAAGCTCGACGTGGTGATCCGCGCGTGATGATCGAGCGCGGTCAGCCTGCCGGCATCGTCGGCGCCGATGCGGATGCGTTGCCGGGTCGCCGAACGATGCCCGACCGGGCCATACATCTGGCTCCGGCGCAGCACCAGCTTGACCGGACGTCCCACCAGCTTTGCGGCCATGATGCCAAGCACCTGCGGCCCCGACACCAGGCCCTTGGAGCCGAAGCCGCCGCCGAGGTACGGGCTGTTGATGTGGATGTTGGCCGGCGGAATGCCGAACAGCCCACCGATGCGGAGCTGCGCCATCGCCATGCCCTGGCTCGGCGTGTCGATGAACAGCTTGTCACCGTCCCACACCGCGACGATCGCGTGCGGCTCCATCGCGTTGTGATACTGCGCCGGCGTCTCATAGGTGGCGTCGATCAGCTTCGACGCAGCGGCAAAACCCGCATCGATATCGCCGTGACGGACTTCGGCAGGATTGCCTATCCCGACCGCCGGCGGCACGTAGGGCTCGCCGGCGTCGAGGCCGACGCGGGCGATCTCGACCTGGAAGCGCGGCGACAGCAGTGCCGCGCCCTCGGTGGCGGCCTCCAGCGTTTCCGCGATCACCACCGCGATCGCCTGGCTGGCGTAACGCACCTCGTCGCTCTGCAACAGCTCCATGCGGAACGTGAACGGATTGCCCTTGGCGTCGGGATCTTCGGCAAGCTCGGGCTTGTGCGAAGGCGTCATCACGTCGACGACGCCGGGATGACGCTTGGCGGCGGCGACATCGAGCGACTTGACGCGGCCGCGCGCGATGCAGCTCGTCGCGATCACGGCATAGAGCATGCCGGGCGGATGATTGTCCGCGGCGTAGCGCGCCTTGCCGGTCACCTTCAGCACGCCGTCGGTACGGGTCAGCGGTCGGCCGATGTTCGAGCCGTGCCTGAGATGGGCGGGATCGCGGGTGGGATTGAGTTCAACCGTCATGCTTTACGCTCCTGTAACGGATGAGAAAGGAGAGCCCGGCAGCGCGGGAATGCGCGCCGGCGTACCTGCGGCGGCAAGGGAAAGCGCGCGCACGATGATGCGCTGCGCGAGCTCGATCTTGAACGCGTTGTCACCGGACGGCGTGGCATCCGCGAGCGCGGCACGCGCCGCCTCGCGATAGAGGGCGGCATCGGGCGCGCGCCCCGCGAGCACCTGCTCGGCCTCGCGCGACCGCCACGGCTTGGCCGCGACACCGCCGAGCGCAAGCCGCGCCTCGCGGATTGCGCCGTCCTCGATGCGCAAGGCGGCCGCGGCCGACACCACGGCGAAGGCATAGGAGGTGCGCTCGCGCACCTTGATGTAGCGCGCATGCGCGGCGAAATCCTTCGCCTCGGCCGGCAGGCGCAGCGCGACGATGAGATCGCCCGGCTCCAGCGCGGTCTCGCGTTCCGGCGTCTCGCCGGGCAGGTGATGCAGCGATTCAAGCGGCAGCTCGCGCCGGCCGCCGGCGCCCTCGATCTCGACGACGGCATCGAGCGCAACCAGCGGCACGCAGAAGTCGGACGGATGGGTGGCGATGCAGCCTTCGCTCCAGCCGAGCACGGCGTGCAGGCGGTTCTCGCCGTGTCGCGCGTCGCAGCCGGCCCCGGGCCAGCGCCGGTTGCAGGCGCTGGCGGCGTCGTAAAAATAGGCGCAGCGCGTCCGCTGCATCAGATTGCCGCCGACGCTCGCGGCGTTGCGCAGTTGCGCCGACGCGCCCGACAGCAGTGCCTCGGCGACCGCAGGATAGCTGCGCGAGAATTCGGCGTCATGCGCGAGATCGGCATTGCGCACCAGCGCGCCGATGCGCAAGGCGCCATCGGCCAGACGCTCGATGCGGTCGAGCCCGGGCAGGCGGGTGACATCGACCAGCCGGCTCGGCCGGCTGACGCCGCCCTTCATCAGATCGAGCAGATTGGTGCCGGAAGCGAGATAGCTCGCGCCCTTTTCGGAAGCCGCCGCGATCGCCTCCGCGACGCTGGCCGGCCTGACATAATCGAAGTTCATCATGCGGAGCGCCTCCGGTTGGCAGCATTGATTTCGGCCGTCGCCTCGAGCACGGCCTCGGTGATCCCGGCATAGGCGCCGCAACGGCAGAGATTGCCGCTCATGCATTCGCGCACGCGCTCCGGATCGTCGCCGGCCTGACCTTCCTGGATCAGGCCGATCCCGCTCATGATCTGGCCCGGCGTGCAGAAGCCGCATTGGAAGCCGTCATGCGCGATGAAGGCGGCCTGCACCGGGTGCAACTGGTCGCCCTGCGCGACACCCTCGATGGTGGTGATTTCGGCGCCGTCATGGCTGACGGCGAGCGCGAGGCAGGAGTTGATGCGGCGGCCGTCGACCAGGATGGTGCACGCGCCGCACTGGCCGCGGTCGCATCCCTTCTTGGTGCCGGTGAGATCGAGGCGCTCGCGCAGGAGATCGAGCAGGGTGACGCGGGGGTCGTCGAGCACAATGTCCCGGCGAACTCCGTTGATGGTGAGACTGAGAGGAAAATTCATGCAGGGCTCCGATCCGTGTATGGTCGGGTTGAAGCGAGCAACGCAATCCCGTGGCCGCCGACCGATGGTCGGCGCGCCTTGTCAGGCCGGATGCTGGCCGCCATATACGGAGGCGTCCTCCGTTTACAAGGGAGGGTGAGAAGAAAAAGGAATGGCCGGTCATTCAACAGAAATTGTTCGCAAGCCCCGCGCGGACGCCGTGCGCAACCGCGAGCGCGTGCTGGAAGCAGCCAAGGCGGTGTTCTCGGCCGGCGGCAGCGAGGCGAGCCTTGAAGCCGTCGCGCGGCATGCGGGGGTCGGCATCGGCACGCTCTACCGCCACTTCCCGACCCGCGAAGCCCTGTATGAAGCCGTCTATCGCCGCGAGGTCGAGCAGCTCGGGGATCTCGCCGAGCAACTGCAGAACGCACCCGATCCGGTCGAGGCGCTGCGGCGCTGGCTGCGCGCCAATGTCGAATTCGTCGCAACCAAGAAAGGCATGGTGGCAGCGCTGGCGCTGGTCGCGCACGGCTCGACCGAACTGCACGCCTATTCCTTCGATCGGCTGACCAAGGCGATCGGCACCCTGCTCGCGCGCGCGGTCACAGCCGGCGAGATCCGCGCCGACATCAGCGCCGAGGACGTGCTGCGCGCCCTGATCGGCATGTGCTACATGCACGACCAGGCCGGGTGGCAGACCACGACGCTGCGGCTATTGGATGTGTTCGTTGACGGCTTGCGCGTGCGGCCGGCAAGTGCGGCGACAGCAAAGCCTGCCAAGACGAAGGCGCGGCGCAAGCCCGCGCGCTAGCCTGCGCTGCGGCACACTCCGAACGCCCAAAAGAAAGCCCCGCTCGATGCGGGGCTCTTTGCACTCACTGCGGATTTTTCGGTGATGTCGTGTTGTTCCCCGGCAGGTTCGACGTCCCGGTCCCGGTCGCGGAGTTGTTGTTGGGACTGCTTGAACCGCCTGGTGTCGATGTGTTCGGGTTGTTGTTCATATTGCTGCCGGTGGTGCTGCCGGGCGGATGAGTCATGCCCGACGAGCCGGTTCCCATGCCGGTCGTGCCGCCCATGCCCGACGAACCTGTGCCGGTACCGGTACCTGTACCGCTCATCCCGGTGCTCCCACTCGAGCCACCTGCGGCTCCGCCGCCTGCACCGCCACCCGCGCCGCCCCCTGCCTGCGCGAAAGCGAGCGAAGACGATAACGCCATGACAGCGGCTAGACCGATCGTTGCCAGTTTCTTCATGCGAAATCCTTTCCTGGTTTCGATCGGACCAAACGTGTCCCGCGCAGCCACGTTCCTGGGGCGCGACGGGCGTTCCCCACCCAGCAGCCTCCCGCACGGCGCAAGGAACCTGCGGCCGCCTCTCCTGTTCAGCCCGGCAACAAGACTGAGGAGAACGCTATGAAGACGCTTCTGATGCAGCACGAACTCACCACCGAACTCGAACGGCGATCCGGCGTCAAAGGACTGAAGCTGATCCGCCTCAAGGGCTACGACCCGAGCTGGGACCTCGGAGGCACGCGCGAGACCGCGCTGGACGAGGCGAAGGAAAAGCAACTGCGCGAGGAGGTCACGCGGATGCAGGGCGAGTTCGACATCGCCTAGCGCACACCATCATTGGCGCGCCGGACGCATGGCCTTACCCGAACCGGTGGTCGTAGCGGGTGATCGACAATTCCTTGGTGTCGATCTCCGGCGTCCTGCCCGAGAGCATATCGGCCAGCACTCTCCCCGAGCCGCAAGCCATGGTCCAGCCGAGCGTCCCGTGGCCGGTGTTGAGATGCAGATTGGGGTAGCGCGTCGCGCCGATCACCGGCGGGCCGTCCGGCGTCATCGGGCGCAGGCCGCACCAGAACGTCGCCCTGGAAAGGTCGCCGCCGCGCGGAAACAAGTCGGTCAATGAATGATCCAGCGTTGCGCGCCGCGCCGCATAGAGCTTGGTCGAATAGCCCGAGATCTCCGCGGTGCCGCCGACGCGGATGCGGTCGCCGAGCCGCGTGATCGCGACCTTGTAGCTCTCGTCCATCACGGTCGATTCCGGGGCCCCGGCCGCATCCTTGATCGGCACGGTGATCGAATAGCCTTTCACCGGATAGACCGGCAGCGAGATGCCGAGCGGCCGCACCAGATGCGGCGAATAGCTGCCAAGCGCGACGATGTAGGCATCGGCCCGCATCACGCCGGCGCTGGTCGCTACTCCCGTGATCCGCGTCGCATCCGCGTTCAGCCCGTCGATGCCGACGTCGAAATTGAAGCGCACACCGAGCTTTTCGGCCTCCAGCGCCAGCGCCTGCGTGAACATGTGGCAATCGCCGGTCTCATCGTGCGGCAATCGCAGCCCGCCCGCAAACTTCTGCTTGACCTGCGCCAGCGCCGGCTCGGCGGCGATGCAGCCCTCGCGGTCGAGCACCTCGAAGGGCACGCTATATTGCTTGAGCACGGCGATGTCCTCGCCGGTGCCATCGAGCTGAGCCTGGTAGCGGAACAGTTGCAGCGTGCCGCGCGCGCGCTCGTCGTAGCGGATGCCGATCTCGTCACGCAGGCCGCGCAGGCAATCGCGGCTGTATTCCGCGATTGGAATCATCCGGCTCTTGTTCACCGCGTAGCGCGCGCTGGTGCAGTTGCGCAGCATCTTGAGCAGCCACAGGCACATCACCGGATCGGGCTTCGGGCGGATCACCAGCGGGCCGTGCTTCATCAACAGCCACTTCACCGCCTTCACCGGCACGCCCGGGCCGGCCCAGGGCGAGGAATAGCCGGGCGACACCTCGCCGGCATTGGCGAACGAGGTTTCGAGCGCGGGCTTGGGCTGACGGTCGATCACCGTCACCTCGTGTCCGGCACGGGCGAGATAATAGGCCGAGGTGACGCCGATCACGCCACTACCGAGAACAAGGACCTTCACGATCACACTCCTGCGGCGCTGGACTGCCGCTGCAAGACACGTTCCGCAGGAGCTAGAGCGGAATGACTTCGCATTGAACACGTTGACCGCGGATTCGGTCTCACCTCTCCCCAATGGGGAGAGGTCGATTTGCGCAGCAAATCGGGTGAGGGGCCGCAGCGCCAACGAGGGACCTTAACCCCTCACCCGGCGCTACGCGCCGACCTCTCCCAAGGGAGAGGTGAATTCCCGCGCCTGCTCCTATCGACCCAATCTCGTCGCGGCTTACAGCAATTATCAGGCCGCGCGCTTGATGGCGTCGCCGAGGATCGAGACCATGTCGTCGATGTGCTTCTTCTCGACGATCAAGGGCGGCGACATCGCCATGGAATCGCCGCCGAGGCGCAGATAGAGGCCGGAGTTGAAGCAATCGACCATGATGTCGTAGCCGCGCGTGCCGACCGCATCCTTGCGCGGCGCGACTTCGACCGCGCCCATCAGGCCGACATTGCGGATGTCGATGACATTCGGCAGGCCCTTCAGCGAGTGCAAGGCATCGCGCCAGTAATCGGCGAGCGATGCGCCGCGGGTCAGCAGACCCTCATCCTTGTAGATGTCGAGCGTGGCCAGGCCGGCCGCGCAGGCCACTGGATGGGCCGAATAAGTGTAGCCGTGGAACAGCTCGATCGTGCCCTCCGGGCCATTCATCAGCCCGTCATAGATCTTGCGGTCGGCGAACACGGCACCGCAGGGCACGGCACCGTTGGTGATGCCCTTGGCGGTCGTCATCAGGTCGGGCGTGACGCCGAAGAAGTTGGCGGCGAACGGCGTGCCGAGACGGCCAAAGCCGGTGATGACCTCGTCGAAGATCAGGAGGATGCCGTGCTTGGTGCAGAGCTCGCGCAGCCGCTGCAGGTAACCCTTCGGCGGCGGCAGCACCGCGGTCGAGCCGGGCACCGGCTCGACGATGACGGCCGCGATGGTGTCGGCGCCATGCAGCGCGACCATCCGCTCGACGTCGTCGGCGAGCTCGGCGCCGTGCTCCGGCAGGTCCTTGGCGAAGGCGTTGCGGGCGAGATCGTGGGTGTGGCGGATGTGGTCAACGCCGGGCAGATGGGTCGCGAAGGCGCGGCGGTTGGCGACCATGCCGCCGACCGACATGCCGCCGAAGCCGACGCCGTGATAGCCGCGCTCGCGGCCGATCAGCCGGGTGCGGGTCGGCTGGCCGGTCGCACGGTGATAGGCGAGCGCGATCTTCAGCGCGGTGTCGACCGATTCAGAACCCGAATTGGTGAAGAAGACGCGGTCCAGCCCCTTCGGCGCGATCTCGGCGAGCCGCTCGGCGAAATCGAACGCCAGCGGGTGGCCCATGTTGAAGGAGGGCGCGAAATCCAGCGTGGCGAGCTGGCGCTCGACGGCGGATGCAATCTGCGGACGGCCATGGCCGGCATTGACGCACCAGAGACCGGCGGACCCGTCGATCACCTGCCGTCCGTCGACGGAGGTGTAATACATGCCCTTGGCGGAGGAGAACAGCCGCGGCGTTTTCTTGAACTGCCGGTTGGCCGTGAACGGCATCCAGAACGAATCGGTCTTGATGGTGTTCGGAATCTGATGAACGGTCACGGCGGCGCTCCATGGGCTGAGTTTGCCTAGTCGGACCACGCTTCGCGCTACTCAACAAGTCCTTTTCTGTCGCACCGCAAGCCATTGATCTGATTGAGCCCGTCTGCGAAGATTTGTTCGATCCGCAACACCTGCAACAGGACTTTGCCATGAGCGTCGATATCGGCGGACGGCTGCGATTCATCCGCGCGCGCCACAAGCTGTCGCAGCGGGAACTCGCCAAGCGGTCCGGCGTCACCAATTCGACGATCTCGCTGATCGAATCCAACCAGATGAACCCCTCGGTCGGCGCCCTGAAGCGCATCCTCGATGGCATCCCGATGGGGCTTGCGGAGTTCTTCGCGATCGAGCCGGAGCGCCCGCGCAAGGCTTTTTACCGCGCCGAGGAGCTGACCGAGATCGGCAAGAAGCCGATCTCCTACCGCCAGGTCGGCGATAATCTGTTCGGCCGTGCCTTGCAGATTCTGAAAGAACGTTACGAGCCCGGCAGCGATACCGGCCGGGTGCCGCTGTCCCATGAGGGCGAGGAAGGCGGCATCGTGGTGAGCGGACGGCTCGAGGTCACGGTCGACGACGAGCGGCGGGTGCTGAACGCCGGCGACGCCTATTATTTCGAGAGCCGCCGCCCGCATCGTTTCCGCTGCATCGGCGCCAAGCCCTGCGAGGTGATCTCGGCCTGCACGCCGCCGTCATTTTGAACCCCGCGCCCGCAAGTCTTGCGTGTGCTTGTGCCTCGCCGTCACGGATCAAATGCGGGACAGGCTTCGCATGAAAACGCGCGACGGATCATGCTCTATGCCAGCGCCAGCCGCTGCCGCGCGCGCAGCAGCAACAGCACCATGATGGTGACGTTGAGCAGATTCCAAGCGAGGCCATTGGCAAAGGCCGCGGCGTAGGAGCCGGTGGCGTCGAAGATCACGCCCGAGATCCAGCCGCCCAAGGACATGCCAAACACCGAAGCGAAGATCACGATGCCGATGCGGGTCGCCGCTTCCGCCGCCGGCATCGCCTCGCGCACGATGATCGCATAGCTCGGCACGATGCCACCCTGGAACAGGCCGAACATCGCGGAAATGATGTAGAGCGAGGTCAGGCTGTCGAAGAACAGATAGAACAACAGCGCCGACCCTTGCGCGACCGAGCCGATCAGGAGTGTGCGGATGCCTCCGATCTTGTCGGCGAGGAAGCCGGAGCCGATCCGGCTGATGATGCCGAAGCCGAGCATCAGCGACAGCATCTCGGCGCCGCGCGCCACGCCGTAGCCGAGATCGCCGCAGTAGGCGACGATGTGGACTTGCGGCATCGACATCGCGACGCAACAAGCGATCGAGGCCACCGACAGGATCGCGGTCAGGGCATTGGTGGAGAGCTTCAGGTCGACCCGTGGCGGCGGCGCGTTGACATGGCTGCGCTGGGTCGCCGCCCCCATCAACAGGCGCAGCGCGACGAGCGAGACCGCCATGGCGATCGCGGTGAAGATGCCGATCGCGATGTGGGTGGTCCGCCAGCCGAAGGTCTGGAGTCCGAAATTCACCGCCGGCGGCCACAGCGTGCCGCCGATGTAGTTGCCGCTCGCCGCGATCGCGACCGCGAGCCCACGATAGCGGTCGAACCAGTGCGAGGCCTCGGCCATCAGTGGACCGAAGGTCGCGGCCGAGGACAGCCCGATGGCGAAATGCAGCAGAATGAACGCCCAGACCGACGGTGCGTAGCCGGCCCCGATATAGCCAAGTCCGAGGATGCCGATCCCGACGCCGATTGCGGCGACAATGCCATAGCGATCGCTGATCCTGCCGGTCACCACCTGGCCGAGGCCGAAGCCGAGCATCACCATGGTGAAGGCGAGCGATGCAGTCCCGCGCGTTGCGCCGAAATCGGACTGCACCACCGGCAGCGCCACCACGACCGACCACATGCCGACGCTGCCGAGCGAACCGATGACTACGGCGACGGCAAGCCTCAGCCATGCTCGGCGCGAGTCGGGAACGAACGTTGCAGGTTCGGAGGAAAATTGAGAATAAATTGCCACGGCAGCCGGAACTTCGTCGGCATTTGCCGCAACGTCAAGCCGCAATGCCGAGAGATTAGGCATGCGCGAACAACGGGACGCGTGCCCCGCGACGGGAATGCGAGCCGGATCAATTGCCGAAATTCGGATCCTGCGACTGGAACGGGCCGCATTTCGCGTGCGTTGCGAACCGCTGATCGAAGTCGACGGTGCCGCCGGTGACGAGAATGCGGGTCGGCGGCAGGCCCCGGAGGTACTGATTGACGGTCACGGTCTTCTCGTCATCGCTCAAGGTGACGCGAACCGGCTCGAGCGGCTTGCCCTTGTTTACATCAGTCAGATCGAGTGCGTAGTAGCCGATCACCGATTGTCCGCCGCGCATGTGGCGATCGACCGATAGCGGCAGGTAGAGCTCCATCCGGACACCCTCACCCTCGCAAGCCATCATGCGGATCATCGCGGCTTCGAAGCCCGGAGGCTTGGCGGCGGCAGCCGTCGCGAAGCAAAGGGTGACGGCCGCGACAAAGCCAATCGCCGCGCGGCCGTGACCGCCGGCCGCGGCAATCGTGCGGTGCATTTGGCTTGGCATCTTGCCACCTGTTCCATGGACGATGATCTCGCACTTCGTCGGACGCAGCGGTCGGCAGGTTCAATCCCTGCCGCAGCGGGCCGTTCGGGAATATCGCTCGCCGGATGGTGATCATCCTGGCCAGGAAGGCTGCTACGAAGGCTGTTACAATGTGTGTCGGTTCACACAGGCCATTTGCCATTCCCGTTACCATGGCCGCGCGTGCCCGGGACACTCGTCGCACGCCTGTTCAAACTGGACCGGAAGGAGTTGCCTGCGTGCCGGCACCGTGCCGGACGCCTTGGAAGACAACGAACAATGCTGCATCGTCGGAGGGTCACCATGCATTTGTCGTCAGCGGAATGGCTACCCGTCTCAACCGCGCCGTCGGACCGGGACCTCGAAGTCTGCGTCCTCGACTATGATGGGATTGTTCACGCGCTCGTATTTCCTTGTCACCGGCAAGGCGCCGAATGGGTCGACGACGCCAACAGGAAGCACCTCGACATCCAGCCGACGCATTGGCGCAACTGGATGCATGCGACGAATTAGGTGACGGGGGGCGCACCGGTCTCGAAGCAGCGCCTCGCACCGATCTGGAAAATCGGCTAGAGTTGTCGTGTGGGTTCAGGGTGAGCCGGAGGCTCGTCATGGAATCGCACGCGATCCCTTTCGAAAATCGCTGGACCAACGGCAAGCATGCCTGGGAATGGCATTGCGAGCTTGAGCGGCTGGGCGTCCCGACCGTGAGAGCCATGTTCTGCGAGCACGAAACGCACCATCTCGAAGAGCCGGCCGTGGTGTTCGATATCCCCGCCGGCTTTGTGCGCGACTGGCTGGCCTTCCATGACCGGCGCGCCGCACGCCGGCAGTTGCTCTGGCGCGCAAGCGTCGTCCTGCTGGGCCTGGTCGCCGCATCAGGAGTCGTGTTCGGCGCCCTCAGATAGTCGTTGGCCCCAACCGCAGCCGAAGTGACCGCGCAGCCCTGCCGCTCGCGGATGTAGCAGGCCGGCCTCCCGCCCCACCGATCGGCCCAGAACGGCGCAACCGCGAGCCGAATTAACCCTTTGCTAACCATACACCGGGCAAAAATTGCCGAGTGAAGTCGAGTGTCGTCGATCGCGTATAACGGGCGGAGATCCCCGTGGACGCAAGTGCGGTGCCTCACTTTCGAAGCGGCGGCCCTTCGGCGGTCGCGCAGACGCTTGGCGGCCGCAGCCGCCAATCGCGGGGGAGAGCGGCTACCATGGTCGACGTCACGGCGGGTCAGGGCACGGCGGGCAAAGGCGGCAGCTTCCCGAGCCTCAGTGACATCGGCGATATCTTAAAGCGCGGCGATCTCGCGCTGGCGCTCGGCGTCCTCACCATCCTGGTGGTGCTGATCCTGCCGCTGCCCTCGATCGTGCTCGACCTCTTCCTAGCGGTCTCGATCACGGTCTCGGTCCTGATCCTGATGACCTCGCTGTTCATCCAGGCGCCGCTGGAATTTTCGTCGTTCCCGACCATCCTCCTGATCTCGACCATGCTGCGGCTGTCGCTGAACATGGCTTCGACCCGGCTGATCCTGAGCCACGGCCATGAGGGCACCGCCGCCGCCGGCCACGTCATCGAGGCGTTCGGCAACTTCGTGATGGGCGGCAACTTCGTGATCGGCATCATCGTGTTCGCGATCCTGGTGATCGTGAACTTCGTGGTCATCACCAAGGGTTCGGGCCGCATCGCCGAGGTCGCGGCGCGCTTCCAGCTCGACTCGATGCCCGGCAAGCAGATGGCGATCGACGCCGACCTCTCTGCCGGATTGATCGACGAGAAGACCGCCAAGGAAAGGCGCAAGGCGCTGGAGGACGAGAGCGGCTTCTTCGGCGCGATGGACGGCGCCTCGAAATTCGTCCGCGGCGATGCCATCGCGGGCCTTTTGATCGTCGGCATCAACATCGTCGGCGGCATCATCATCGGCGTCGCCCAGCAGGGTCTTTCCTTCAGCGAAGCCGCCCGCACCTACACGGTGCTGACCGTCGGCGACGGCCTCGTCACCCAGGTGCCCGCCCTGATCGTCTCGACTGCGGCGGGCTTGCTCGTCTCCAAGGCTGGCATCACCGGCGCCGCCGACAAGGCGCTGATGGGGCAGCTCTCCGGCTATCCGCAGGCGCTCGGCATGTCCGCCGGCGTCATGCTTGTGCTGTCGCTCTTGCCTGGCATTCCGATGCTCCCCTTCATGGCGCTCGGCTCGGGCGCCGCGGCCCTGGCCTGGTCCGCGCGCAAACAGAAGCGGGCGGTGAAGGCCGCCGAAGCCGCCGCCGCAGCGGCACCGGCTGCCGCGGCGGCCGCCGCTGCTGCCGCCGCGGACGAGCCGATTTCAGCCGCGCTGAAGATCGACGACCTCAAGATCGAGCTCGGCTACGCGCTGTTGCCCCTGGTGAACGGCCCCGACGGCACCGACCGCCTGACCGAGCAGATCAAGGCGCTGCGCCGCTCGCTCGCGATCGAGATGGGCTTCGTGATGCCGGCGGTGCGCATCCTCGACAATGTGCAGCTCGAGGCCAACAGCTACGCCATCAAGATCAAGGAGGTCGACGCCGGCACCGGCAAGATCTGGCCGAACCAGTTCATGGTCATGGACCCCGCCGGCAACCAGGTTCAGCTACCCGGCATCCACACCATCGAGCCGACCTTCGGCTTGCCGGCAACCTGGGTCGATGCCGGCCTGAAGGAAGAGGCCGCGCTGAAGGGATACACCGTGGTCGATGCCGCCACCGTACTGTCGACCCACCTGACCGAATTGCTCAAGACCAACATGGCGGACCTGCTGTCCTATGGCGAGGTGCAGAAGCTGCTCAAGGAGCTGCCGAAGGAGCAGGGCGAGCTGATCAAGGACATCGTGCCGAGCCAGGTCACGGTGTCGGGCATCCAGCGCGTGCTGCAGCTCCTGCTCGCCGAGCGCATCTCGATCCGCGACCTCTCGACCATCCTCGAGGGCATCGCCGACGCGCTGGCGTTCTCGCGCAATCCCGCTGCCATGGTCGAGCACGTCCGCGCCCGGCTGGCGCGACAGATCTGCGCGCAGAACACCTCGCCGAACGGCTACTTGCCGCTGATAGCGCTGTCGGCGCGATGGGAACAGGCCTTCGCCGAGTCGATCGTCGGACAGGGCGACGACCGCAGCCTGGCGATGCAACCCTCGAAGCTTTCCGAGTTCATGACCGCGGTGCGTAACGCCTTCGAGCAGGCGGCGCGCGAAGGCGAGGCTCCGGTGCTGGTGACGTCGGCTGCGATCCGGCCGTTCGTCCGCTCGCTGGTCGAGCGGTTCCGCTCGCAAACCACCGTGCTGTCGCAGGCCGAGATCCATCCGCGGGCACGCCTGAAAACAGTCGGCAGCGTCTAGGTTTTCGAGGCAAATCAGTTGCGTTAGCGGAGTGCTTTTCCATCACAGGCAACCGATTTGTTCGGAACCGGACCGGAACGGCCCTATCTTGACCGTCACAGCGCGCCTTCCTTATAAGCACCTGATATAATTTCATTTATCCTCTTGGATGACCTTCACATCGCCGCCTTTGATCGCGCAGGATCACGTCTCATCACTGCCTTGTGATCGCCTCTAGGGAACGGAATGAACAAATCCTACGTTAGCGGGGCGCGAGACATTGAACCCGGCAGCGAACGTAAGCGACACATCGACGAGAGCAGAGAGCAGGAAGGCGGCAGGAGACTTCCATGAACCACTCGATCTATAGCGCCGATCGTATGACGCACCTGAAGATCGTCGTGGTTGCCCTGATCGCGGGTATCCTGGTCGCCGGTTTCGGTATCTCGGTACACAACGCGTCGGACGACGGCTATGCCCAGACGGCGCGCGTTATCAAGGCCGGCAAGCCGGTTGCAGTGACAAGCTCGGGCAACTCGGTCGTCCGCTAACAGGAGAATTTCACGGAATTCACGTAGCTCTTTACAGCCCCCCAAAGTCGCTACGTGGATATTAAGACCCCCAACTACCCCCAAGTTGACTGTTGAAAACGCCCGCTCCCCACGGGCGTTTTCTTTTTTGTGCATTTCTGACTAAAGGCGACCACTACTTCTGCCCGCCCGGCACCGTCTCGATCAGCTTGCCGGTGAAGACCGGTGCGGAGGTCGGCTGTCCGCTCGGCGATCCGCCCTCCTGTTCGATCGTGACGGCATAGGTGGCGCCGTTGATGACGTCGGGATCGTAGCCCGCGAGTGCCGGCCGCTCGGTGAAATCATCCGCGCCGATCACGCCGAGCGAGCGGGGCTGCGGCAGCTTGTCGGAGATCAGCCACAGCTCGAAGCTCTTGCCCTGCTCCGCCGCGGCGCCGACCTTGCGCACCGTGAAGTTCTTGGTCGCGCCGTCGATGGTCAGGATGAAGGCCGGGCCGCCGCCCTGGCCCTGCAGCAGTGCGACATATTGCGCTGATGGCGTGAGCACCGGCGCCGGCGTCTTCACCTCGACGGTGCGGATGTGCGGCTTCGGCCGCAGGCTGTCCGGCAAGGCGTCGGGCTGGAAGATCTGCAACCCGACCATCACGAGCAGCGCCGCCGCGATCGCGCTCGCAACCGACGCGATGCCGCGCCAGCGCTTCACGCGACCCGCGAGATCGATGACGTTGCTCTGGTCGGCGACCGGTGCGCGAATCTCGGCCGGCTCGACTTGCGGCGACGGTGACGGCGCAGGCATTGGCTCCGGTGGCGGCACCGGCTCGGGTAGCGCGAGCGGCGCCTGCGCTTCGCCGGGACGACCGATCGCGAATTTGATGTTCTCCCAGACGATCGGCCGCGGCTCGACCAGGCCGACCATCTGGTTCAGCGGCCCGAGCCTGAACTCCCACGCTTGCACGACCGCGGCGAACTCCGTGTCGACGGCCATCATGGTCTCGACCTGCGTGCGCTCGTCGGCATCGAGCGTGCCGAGCGCATATTCCGCGGCGAGCACGATATGGTCTTCGCTATAGGCCATCACTTAGAGTCCGAGACACTCCCTGATTTCCATCATGCTCCGGCGCAGCCAGGTCTTTACCGTGTTGACCGGCGTCTCGAATTTCGCGGCCAATTGCTCGCGGCTCCAGCCGTTGTAGTAGGCGAGCAGTACGAGCTTCTGACGATCCGGCTCCAGACGGCCGACGCACTCGAGCAATCGCCTCAACTCTTCCGTCATCTCCCGTCGCGCCAGCGGATCGGGCGATTCCGCGGCCACTTCCATGGCCGCGGGCTCTTCCTCGAGTGAGACCTCGCCTCGCTTGCGCGCGACATCGATGGCGCGGTTGCGCGCGATCGATGTCATCCAGGTGATCGGGGAAGAGAGGGCTGGATTGAACTGCCCGGCGCCATTCCAGATCTTGACGTAGGCCTCCTGGATGACTTCCTCGGCGAGGTCCTGACGCCGCAAGATACGGAGCACAACGCCGAAGAGTTTCGCGCGCGTGGCGACGTAAAGCCGCTCAAAGGCGGCCTCATCCCCCTTGGCGACGGCGGCGACCAGCCAGACCAGCTCAGCCGAGGTCAGCATTCAGCGTCCCCCAAAACCCGCTTCCCCCATCGCGTCGTCGCCGACCGTTCGGTGCCCGCCTGTCCTGTTGCCAATGGTCTTGCCGCCAATTGTCTTTCCGTCGTCATCTCCTGAACGCTCGTAGCATACTTTTTTTGCCAGCCGACCCAGCCAATGGGCCGGGTTGTGGACAGCTCAAACAAAAGCCCGGGCCAAAGCCCGGGCTGTCATCGTCTTGCAAGCTGGAGGCGACGCGTCAGGCGATGACGCCGAGACGGGCGCGCATCAACCCGATCGAGTCCATGTCGGCCTGCTCGCGGGCGGTCTCTTCGGCGCGCTCACGCGCCTGGTCGCGCTCGTCGAGCAGCTCGACCTTCTTGAGCTCCTCGAATGCCTCCGACAGCAGAGCCTTGGCGTCCTCGAGCTGGCTGCGCAATTCGTCGGCGGAGCGGGTGAGATTTTCCCGGCGCTGGATCGCCGCCTTGGCGTAGGTCGGATAGGCGAAATGGGTGGGATCGTTGATCCCGGCACGCTCCTGCTCGACCTGGATCTCGCGCTCCAGTTCGACCGACATGCGCTGGAAGTCGGCGATCATGCCTTCGATCTGGGTGACCCGGCGGCGCTTTTCGTCGACCTGAAACTTCTTCAGCCGGATCAGCGTTTCACGTGACTTCATCGACTCCTACTCCCCAGAAGTCCCGATTTTGAACGCGGGACAGAGCCGGCTTCCCGCTGGGCCCCGCCGGCATCGCTAATGGTCTGCCGCGGATGATGGCCTGACAAAGTTAGCGTTCCGTTTCCAAACCCGACAGGATTTGAGCGAGTTGCCGGTAGCCATCACCGAGGCTGGTCGCCTCGTCCTTGGCCTGGCGCAGGAAGGCTTCCAGCGGCTCGTGCAGCCGGATCGCCTCGTCGACCTCGGCGCTGGAACCTGGCCGATAGGCGCCGAGCCGGATCAGTTCTTCCATGTCGGCATAGGTCGCCATCACCTGCCGCGCTTTGGTGATGAACGGCAGGAAAGCCGGATCGGCGGACCGCGGCATGGTGCGCGACACCGACTTCAGGATGTTGACCGCCGGATAGCGACCACGCTCGGCGATCGCGCGCTGCATCACGATGTGGCCGTCGAGAATGCCGCGCACCGCGTCCGCGATCGGCTCGTTGTGATCGTCGCCATCGACCAGCACCGTGAAGATCGCGGTGATGGTGCCGGCCCCCGTGCCCGGCCCTGCCCGCTCTAAAAGCTTCGGCAATTCGGTGAACACGGTCGGCGTATAGCCCTTGGCGGTCGGCGGCTCGCCCGCCGACAGACCGATCTCGCGCTGCGCCATCGCAAAGCGCGTCACCGAGTCCATCAGGCACAGCACGTCCTTGTCCTCGTCGCGGAAATACTCCGCGATCGCGAGCGTGAGATAAGCCGCCTGCCGCCGCATCAGCGCCGGCTCGTCCGAGGTCGCGACCACGACGACCGAGCGCGCCAGGCCCTCTTCCCCGAGGTCCTCCTGGAGGAATTCCTGCACCTCGCGGCCGCGTTCGCCGATCAGGCCGATCACGGAGATGTCGGCATCGACGTTGCGCGCCAGCATCGACATCAGCACCGATTTGCCGACACCGGAGCCCGCGAAGATGCCGAGCCGCTGGCCGCGGCAGCAGGTCAGGAATGTATTGAGGCCGCGCACGCCGAGATCGAGCGGGGCGCCGACCCGCTTGCGCGAATGCGCCGGCGGCGGCGAGTTGCGGTAGGGCATCGGCGAGGCGCCCTGAACCAGCGGCCCCTTGCCGTCGATCGGCTCGCCCATCGCGTTGATGACACGGCCGAGCCAGGCCGGCGACGGCCGCACCTGGCTTGCCGCGTTGGCGATCACGGCGCGGCAGCCGCGCCTGACGCCGTCGAGGCCGCCGAACGGCATCACGACCGCGTTCTCGCCGGAGAAGCCGATCACCTCGGCCGGGATGACGCGGCCGGCGCCGACGTCGATCACGATGCGGGCGCCGACCGACATCGCGTGAATCGGCCCCGCGATCTCGACCATGAGCCCGCGCACCCCGGCGACGCGGCCATAAATATTGACGCCGTCGATGTCGCCGATCTGCTCCGCGAGTGCCTTCATTGCGAAAACCTTAAGTTTCCGCGCTTTTGGATTTGCCGCTTAACTTCGTGTTTACCCGCATCATTAATCATTGCGTCACTGTCTTTGGTGACTGAGGTCGCTTGCCCGTCAGAAGAAGGGCGAGTCGCGAGAGTCGGTTAGCGCCGTCTCTTAATCTGGAACTTGAACGAGAGCGGGTAGGAAAAGCTTCTTCTACGCAATATCTTAGGGCGATTCGACAGAAATTGCACGGTTAGAGCTTGCGTCGAGGAATCAGTTTTTGTTAACCATAGCTCGTCAGGATCCGAATCAGTTGTTCAAAGGCGTTCTGTGAGTGCCGCAAGTGCGGCCGACCTGACGCCCGGAGCGGCGACTAAAGGGGACTGGCATGCGCGTTTTGCTGATTGAAGATGACAGCGCCGTCGCGCAGTCGATCGAATTGATGCTGAAGTCCGAGAGTTTCAACGTCTACACGACGGACCTCGGGGAAGAAGGCGTCGATCTCGGCAAACTTTACGACTACGACATCATCCTTCTCGACCTCAACCTGCCCGACATGTCCGGCTACGACGTGCTCAAGCAGCTCCGGGTGTCGAAGATCAAAACCCCCATTCTGATCCTCTCCGGCCTCGCCGGCATCGAGGACAAGGTCAAGGGTCTCGGCGTCGGCGCCGACGACTACATGACCAAGCCCTTCCACAAGGACGAACTGGTCGCCCGCATCCATGCGATCGTGCGCCGCTCCAAGGGCCACGCCCAGTCGGTCATCCAGACCGGCGATCTTGTGGTCAATCTCGACACCAAGACGGTCGAGGTCGGCGGCCAGCGCGTGCACCTGACCGGCAAGGAATACCAGATGCTGGAGCTGCTCTCGCTCCGCAAGGGCACCACGCTGACCAAGGAAATGTTCCTCAACCATCTCTATGGCGGCATGGACGAGCCGGAGCTGAAGATCATCGACGTCTTCATCTGCAAGCTGCGCAAGAAGCTCGCCAACGCCTCCGAGGGCCGCAACTTCATCGAGACCGTGTGGGGCCGCGGCTATGTGCTGCGCGAGCCGCACGAGGCCGACGAGCGCATCCCCGCCTGATCTTCTCAAGGGTTTCAGCAGCCGAACCATCCGGTTCGCTGCTCCCGACTGACCCCGCCGCAACCGGCGGGGTTTTTGTTTGGATTGCCCCCCGCGTTGTATGCGCCGATCCTGTCGAACAGGACATCCTGGCGCTAGGGGACATGTGTGGAGCAAGACTGCATAGATTCGCAGCCTCTCAGGATCACGGGCGGTAAGCCGCGTCGCGCTACAAGAGAATCTCGCTCGCCTCAGCACGCAGCCGAAGCCACCGCTTTCAGCACATGGACTGCGCCGGCACGCGCCACGGTATTCGGCTGATAGAGTCCGCGCCTCTCCGGATAGGGCCTGAACAGACTGGTGATGCCGACCACGGATTCGGCGGCGCCGAGCGCCAGCACGCCATCGGGCTCGAGCATCCGCGACAGCTTGGCGAAAATGCCCGCCTTGGTGTCCTGATCGAAATAGATCAGCACGTTGCGGCAGAAGATCACGTCGAAGGTGCCGAGATGAGAGAGGTCGTGCAGGAGATTGAGCTGGCGATGCTGCACCATGCCGCGGATGTCCGCATTGAGCTGCCAGACCTCGCCATGTTGGGTGAAATATTTGAGCAGCAGATGGATCGGCAAGCCACGCTGGACCTCGAACTGGCTGAACAGGCCGGCCTTGGCTTTTTCCAGCACCGCCTGCGACAGGTCGGTGGCGACGATCTCGATCCGCCAGCCGGCGAACAGCGCGCTTGCCTCCTTCAGGCACATCGCGATCGAATATGGCTCCTGCCCGGTGGACGAGGCCGCGCACCAGATGCGTAGCGAGCGACGCGCCGCCCGCGCCTGCGCCAGCGCCGGCAGCACCGCCTCCTTCAGATGGTCGAACGGAATCTTGTCGCGAAAGAAGAAGGTCTCGTTGGTGGTCATCGCCTCGACCACTTCTGCTACCAGCGCGTCCGCACCGCCCTTCATCATCCGCTGCACAAGCTCCGGGATGCCGACGAGATTCCATCGGCGGGCCAGCGGCACGAGACGGCTCTCGACCAGGTATTGCTTGTCGGCCGAGAGGTCGAGCCCGGACCGCTCCTTCAGCAGCTTGCGGAGATACTCATAATCCAGCGGCGTCACGAACGGTCTCCCGAAAACACGCGAACAAGCTTCGGTGCGATCTGATTGAGCGGCAGCACGGCGGCGCAGATGCCGGCATTGGCCGCCGCGCCAGGCATGCCCCACACCACGCTGGTCGCCTCGTCCTGGGCGATCACGCTGCCGCCGGCCGCGACGATCTCCTTGCCGCCGCGCATGCCGTCGGAGCCCATCCCGGTCAGGATCAACGACATGATGCTGCCCTGCCAGACTTCGATCGCAGAGATGAACATCGGATCGACGGCAGGCTTGCAGAAATTGACCGGCGGTCCGTCGTCGAGCGCGATCGCCGCATGGATCCCCTGACGGGCGACGCGCATATGGCGGCCGCCCGGCGCAAGATAGATCTGGCCAGCTTTGATGACCTCGCCGTCGACAGCCTCATGCGCCGGCCGCTTGCTGGTGCGCGCCAAATGCTCGGCGAGAATGGTGGTGAAGGTTGGCGGCATGTGCTGGGTGATCAGCACCGGGAAGCGATCGATCACCGGTCCGATCTCGGCGACCAGCGCCATCAGCGCCTGCGGACCGCCGGTCGAGGAGCCGATCAGCAGCACCTTGGGCGGCAACAGGCCGAGCTGGCGGCGGACGAACTGCACCGGCGCGGCGGCCGACGCAGGCACAGCGCCCGCTGCCGTCACGCGCGGCCTGTCATGCCCCGGCGCCAGCGTCGGGCTCGCCGTGCTACTGACGGCGTTGCGGCGCGCCTTGGCGCCGAGATGACGGATCTTCTGGATCAGGTCGTGGCGGAAGGTTTCCGCGGCGGTCGCTTCGCGCGTGCTTTCCGGCTTCGGAATGTAGTCGGAGGCGCCGAGCGACAGCGCCTTCAGGCTGATCTCGGCGTTGCGGCGGGTCAGCGTCGACGCCATGATGACGACGAGGTCGCGCTTCTTGGCCAGCAGTTGCGGCAGCGCCGAAATGCCGTCGAGATCGGGCATTTCGATGTCGAGCACGGCCACGTCGGGATTGATCCGCTGGAGCTGATTGACGGCGTCGAGGCCGGTGCGCAGCGACGCCACGACTTCCATGTCGGGCTCCGCCCCGATCCAGCGCGAGATCATCCCGCGGATCACGACGGAGTCGTCGACCACCATCACCCGCACCTTCTCGGTACGGGGCGATGTCGGGGTCGCAGCACTTGTCAACGCAACACTCATGAACTCACCAGCGACGCAACGGCACGTAGGATAACGGTAGAGCCGATGGCTTCCGCCGCCGGATCGGACGCAAACTTTAGATGAGCCCGACTTCCTGGAACTTCGCGGTGACGATGTCCCGGTCGAACGGCTTCATGATGTACTCGTTGGCGCCGGCATGCAGCGCGCGGGCAATATGCGCGACGTCGTTCTCGGTGGTGCAGAACACCACCTTGGGCTGATCGCCGCCCGGCATGCGCCGCAGATTGCCGAGAAACTCGTAGCCGTCCATCACGGGCATGTTCCAGTCGAGCAGCACCGCATCCGGCATTGCGCGCTTGCAAACCTCGAGCGCCTTCTCGCCGTCCTCGGCCTCGACGATCTGGAAATCGAGACCTTCGAGGATGCGGCGGGCGACCTTGCGAATGACGCTGGAGTCATCGACAACAAGACAGGTTCTCATCTGCGACCTCTGCTTCCTCATCCCCTCGGGGATGTCTGTTCTTCACTTCGGTTACCCTGGTCACGCTGCCTTTCTCAGGCGGCCTTGACGTCGGGCATCAATTCGAGCACGCGATCGACGTCGAGGACGACCATGAGCTGGCCGTCGAGGCGGTGGACGCCGCCGGCGAGCTTGGCCATGCGGGGATCGAGGTTGACCGGGTTGTCCTCGCGGCCCGCC